>Ga0308171_1000111_pt1 | contig 255452 bp, 257 predicted proteins | sample PhyGR1_FD_202135 | JGI IMG/M metagenome (GOLD analysis project Ga0308171, IMG submission 202135) | Phyllosphere microbial communities from UC Gill Tract Community Farm, Albany, California, United States - DLSLSG.R1 | ecosystem: Host-associated > Plants > Phyllosphere > Unclassified | place...
GTGAAACCCGGTCGAAGACCAGAACCAAAACCCTACACCGAAACGATGAGGTTCTGGACAGTCCGCCACTTGAGACGAAGCGGGGCCTTCCGGCCTCTCCGCTCTCCCCTGTGGGGCGAACAGGTAATAAGTTACGCGGGAACGACCGACCCGTCGAATCCGGGCACATCTCGGGCGTGTCGCCGGACCGCAGGCGCGGAATCCTGCGGAAACGTCGACGGCCCGGCGCGACCTTCCAGGTCGTCCGGGCCGAACCGCGGGAACGGTATGACGGTCAGGCGACGAGCGTCCATGTCGACGACGAGGTCATGGCATCCGCGTGTCCCCCGGTGAACTCGATTCCGCCGAAGAACATCGCGCCGATGACCAGAGCGAAGACGAACGCGATCGACAGGAAGAGCACGGCCACGCCGGCGAGGGTGATCAGGAGCGGAAGTCGAGAAGCCATGTCTTCATCCTGCCTTGATCCCCCGCTCGTTCACCAGGGCTTGCGCCCGGAAACGACTGAAGGCCGGCACCTCCGAGGAGGTACCGGCCTTCAGTGCGGGACGGATCAGCGACCGGAGAGCTTCTCGCGAAGCGCAGCCAGCGACTCGTCGTCGGCGAGGGTGCCCTGGGCGGGCGACTCGGACGAGAAGGATCCACCGAACGAACCGGTGTCCGTCGGGTTGGCTGCCTCGGCCTCGAGGGCCTTGGCGACGGCAGCCTTGTGAGCCTCCCAGCGACCCTGGGCAGCGGCGTACTCCTGCTCCCATGCTTCGCGCTGAGTGTCGAAGCCCTCGAGCCACGCACCCGACTCGGGGTCGAAGCCCTCGGGGTACTTGTACTCGCCACGCTCGTCGTACTCGGTGGCCATGCCGTACAGCGCCGGGTCGAACTCGGTGCCGTTGGGGTCGACCGACTCGTTGGCCTGCTTCAGCGACAGCGAGATGCGGCGACGCTCGAGATCGATGTCGATGATCTTGACGAAGACCTCTTCGCCGACCGACACGACCTGCTCGGCGAGCTCGACGTGCTTACCCGACAGCTCAGAGATGTGCACGAGGCCCTCGATGCCGTCGGCCACGCGGACGAACGCACCGAACGGAACGAGCTTGGTGACCTTGCCCGGAGCGATCTGGCCGATCGCGTGGGTACGGGCGAACACCTGCCACGGGTCTTCCTGCGTCGCCTTGAGCGAGAGCGACACGCGCTCGCGGTCGAGATCGACCTCGAGGATCTCGACGGTGACCTCCTGGCCCACCTCGACGACCTCGGAGGCGTGCTCGATGTGCTTCCAGGAGAGCTCGGAGACGTGGACGAGACCGTCGACGCCACCCAGGTCGACGAACGCACCGAAGTTGACGATCGACGAGACCGTGCCCTTGCGGACCTGGCCCTTGTGGAGGTTGTTGAGGAACGTGGTGCGCGACTCGGACTGCGTCTGCTCGAGCAGGGCGCGGCGCGAGAGCACGACGTTGTTGCGGTTCTTGTCGAGCTCGAGGATCTTTGCCTCGATCTCCTGGCCGAGGTACGGCGTGAGGTCGCGGACGCGGCGCAGCTCGATGAGCGAGGCCGGGAGGAAGCCACGGAGGCCGATGTCGACGATGAGGCCACCCTTGACGACCTCGATCACGGAACCGGTGACAACACCGTCGTTCTCCTTGATCTTCTCGACGTCGCCCCACGCACGCTCGTACTGCGCGCGCTTCTTGGACAGGATGAGGCGGCCTTCCTTGTCCTCCTTCTGGAGAACGAGGGCCTCGACGTGATCGCCGACGTTGACGACCTCGTTGGGGTCGACGTCGTGCTTGATCGAGAGCTCGCGGGAGGGGATGACGCCCTCGGTCTTGTAACCGACGTCGAGGAGGACCTCGTCGCGGTCGATCTTCACCACGGTGCCTTCGATGAGGTCGCCGTCGTTGAAGAACTTGAGCGTCTTCTCGACCGCGGCCAGGAAGTCTTCGGCCGAGCCGATGTCGTTGATCGCGACCTGCTTGATAGCCGGGGCGGTCGTTGCGGTAGTCATGTAGTGGGTTGTCCTAGTTGGGTGTGGTGTCGGGCTCCGACTCCTGTACCCGCCGGACCGAGGACCGGGGGCCGTCGGGCTGGGGCCGCCCGAGGGCGAACTCCAACCACGAGTCGAAGCGAAGCGGATTGTTTGTGCGATGCCACGGGCCCGCCAGACAGACGAACCCAGATGTGACACCCCAGTCTAACGCACCGGGCCTGGCGCGTGGTCGCGGGCTCCGCGCACCCGCCGTCGGGCACGTCGTACGGGGACACCCGACCCTGGCGACGGTGACGGACGGAGCCTGAGGCACCGGGAGCTTCGGGCGAGTGATTCGCCTCGGATCGGCGCTTTTGTCTGGCCGGTTTGAGGCGGTCCGCCCAGGTGGCGTCCAGAAACACGTGCCAGGCTCCCCGTCTTGTGCCCGCTGAACGCGGGTCGGACGGTGACACCCGCACCGTCCTCCCTCACGTGAAACCGGTTTTATGCGCTCTGACTCGACGCCCCCCACCAATCGTCGTGACCGCCGCCTCGCCGCCCGCCGCACTCGTCGTCGCCCCGTGACGACGGTGGGCACGCTCGTGCTCGGCGTCGTCGCGGCTGCGGCTCTCACCGGCACCGCGCCGGCTGCCACGGCTTCCCCCGCAGACCTGTCCACGGCGACGTTCTCTCTCGCCTCCTCGATCACTCCCACGGTCCTCGCCGCCAGTCCCGGCCCCGAGAAGACCCAGGCGAAGACCGCCGAAACCGCGGCCTCGGCCTCGATCCAGGCTGCCGCCGCCGTGCAGAAGGACATCGCGGCATCCGGTCTCGACATCGGCCAGCCCACCACGGTCGACACCACCGCTCTGCAGCACGCGACGGATCGTCTGGAGGCGGCGTCCGCGCTTCCCGAGACCTTCCTTCCCGCCCTCGCCCACGACGTCACCGCGGCCACCGCCTCGGTCGACCAGCGCGTGGCGGAGCTGCGCGGCGGCCTCGACGCCGCCGTCGCCAAGAAGGCCGAAGAAGAGGCCGCCGAGAAGGCCCGACAGGAAGCCGAGGCCGCTGCTGCCGCGAAGGCCGCCGCAAACAAGGCGGCCGCGGAGAAGACGCAGTCGTCGTCGTCGGGCTCCAACAGCGGTGGAGGCGGCGGATCGTCCGCCCCCATTCCCACAGGCGGCGGATCGGGCGACAACAGCGTCGCGGGTGCTCAGGCCGCTGCTCGCGACATGCTCGCCAGCCGCGGCTGGGGCGACGACCAGATGTCGTGCCTCGTGTCGCTGTGGAACAAGGAGTCGGGCTGGAACTACAAGGCCTACAACTCCGGTAGCGGCGCCTACGGCATCCCGCAGGCTCTCCCCGGCAGCAAGATGTCGTCCGCCGGTGCCGACTGGCAGACCAACGCCGCCACCCAGGTGTCGTGGGGCCTCGGGTACATCTCGGGCCGCTACGGCACACCGTGCGGCGCGTGGGGCCACTCGCAGTCGACCGGCTGGTACTGAGCCCTCAGCTCCACCGCATCATCGAGCGCGCCGCTCCGGAGAACCCTCCGGTGCGGCGCGCTTCTGCGAGCAGCGAGAGGTTCTCGGGACCGTTGAGCTCGTGCAGGACGGCCGGACCCACGTGCACCTGCCACGCGCCGTGAAAGCGGAGAGCGTCCGCCCGACGACGACCGATCTCGGAAGGCACGGCGACGAACTGCCGGGACCGGGAGCGTCCCGCGCGCTCGAGGACGCCGCGCACCCACCACGGCCCTCCGCCGCGATCGACCTCCAGCACGAAGCGCGGCGCCCGGATCGGACCGCACAGCTCCTCCAGTGCGATCGCGAACGTCCTCTGATCGGCGAGGCTCGCATGCGCCATCCTGATCTCGGCGCGGGTGGCGTCGGCATCCCTCCGCTCTCCCTCCCACATCGCAACGGCGAGCGGGGACCGGACGCGCCCGCTCTCGGACAGCGCCGTCCACACCACATGCGCCATGTTCCGCAGCGTCGCCGTGGCGTCCCGAGCCTGTCGACGCGTCCGACGCCACGCGGAGAACAGGGGCACGGCCACGACGGCCCCGATCAGGGCGCTGGCTCCCCCCACCGCGGCTCCCGCGACCGGGGGCAGGAAGAACGACAGCGCGATCAGCGTCGCCGGCGCTCCCGCCGATACTGCGAGCCATCCGCCGAGGGCACGCTCGGCCGTCACCGACGTCGAGAAGACCGACGTGCGGGCCGGGCGCTCGACCACCGCGGAGAGCTCCTCGCGATCGTCGTACGGGGAGCCGATGCGCCAGGCGGATCGCGTCTCGTTCCGCGGCGGAACCGAGGTCAGGGCGTCGACACGCTCCAGCGACGCACCGGGGGCCTTCTCGAGCACCTCGTCGAGCGCACGACGACGTTCGCGACCCAGCGCCGCCGGCAGCCCGCGGACGATGCGGTCGGGGTGGTCGGCGTCGAGTCCCCACAGGCCGGCGTGCTTGCGACGGAGGCGGGCGGCATCCGGTTGCGCGTCGAGGGGCGAGTCGGGCGGCAGAAGCGCCGAGACCGTCCAGTTGTGGGCGACCTTCTCGGGCCAGCTCGGATCGCGTCGCAGCGTACGGCCCCGCAACTGCTGCGTCGCTGACGCCGTCGCCACCGCCGTGAGGTCGATCAGGGTGTTCACCGCCGGGCAGTCCCAGCCTTCGCCGAACAGACCGCGCGTGCCCACGACCACCTCGAGCGAGCCGTCGGCGAGCAGCCGGGAGACGGCGCCGACCACACCCGACCCCGTGGTCCCCCGCACCTCGAGGACGGCCCCATCGTCGGGGCAGGGCTCCCCCGTCACCGGGACGCCGAGCTCGCGCGTGAGCGCCGGAAGCAGCGTGTCCGCGTGGCGGACGGCGACGCGCACCGTCGAGGACGTGACGAGGATCGCGCGCAGCGCCGAGGTGACGGCATCCGTCGCCACGATCGAGAACGTGCGGACGGCGCCGGCCGAGCCCAGCAGCCCCCCGTGGACGTTGCCGTGGGTGACGTAGTCGGTCACGACGAGGGCGCGGAGGCGGTCGCCGAGCTCGGTGCGCTCGCGGGCGAGGATGTCGCACGCTCCCCTGTCCTTCGAGAGGGAGGACGCGAGGACCGTGTCGATCGGGTCGCGGGTGCGCCGCACCCCGCGGTCGGTCAGGGCGAAGCCGAAATCGGCGAGCAGGCGGCGCAGCCGGCGCCAATCGTCGGCGCGCGCGGGGTCGGGGAGCACCCGGTCCAGGGCATATCGACCCAGCAGGCGCAGCGTCTCCTCGGTCGTGGGCGCACGTCGCGCCACGGCGGGAAGACGAGCGGCGAGCGGGTCGTCGGGCGCGACGACGGAGAACATCGCCGCGGCGGCCTCGGCACCGGCGAAGTCGACGGCGAAGGCCGCCGAGAGAGCGGCATCGACCGCGGCATCGGGGTCGGACGACTCGACGGCGGGCGGCGGGGGCTCGATCTCCGCACCGTCGACCGCGCTCCTCCCCGCGGGATCGACCGGGGCCGGGGCCGGGGCCGAGACTCCCTCGACGGGCGGTTCGAGGGGATCCGCGGGGGCGGAAGGGGCCGGCGGCTGGAGCACCGCGCGGAGGAAATCTCTCCCGGCGCCCACCGCGAAGGTCGTCCGCAGCGCCTCGGCGAGAGCTTCGGCGTGGGCGGAGAGGAACGCCCTCTCCTCACCCGTCGGTTCGACCACGTGGACGAGGTCGCGGTACGGCGCGAGATCGCCCTCGCGCACGACGGCCGGCACGGGAACCTCGAGATCGACCTCGCCCAGCAACGAGACGTAGTTCTCGTATTCGTTCGCATCCTCGGGCGAAGGAAGTGTGGCCGTGAGCCCGATCACGAGCGGCTCCCGACCCACCGCGCGCGACCGCGCGACGAGCGCCGCGACCACCAGCGCCCAGTGATCGAGGAGGTGGTGGCACTCGTCGAGGACGATGGTCTCGACCCCCGCCTCGACCAGGCGCTCCAACAGCTCGCGCGATCGCGGGTGCAGAGCGGCCGTGAGCGCGGCGGCATCCTGTCTCGCCAGAGTGCGCCGAAGAGCGCGGGAACGAGAGCGGATGCCACGGCCGTACGCCGCGGCATTGCTCTGGCTGAGCGCCTCGAGCCATTCCTCGGCCTGGTCGGGAGTGCGATCGTCGGCGATCAGCTCGTCGACCCAGCGGGCGTGCGCCAGGGCCGCGAAGGGTTCGCTGGAGTCGACCACGCTGATCGCCTGGTACGTCAGGGCGGTGAGGTCGGCGGGGCGGTCGGGGTCGTCCGACACGGCGGCGTCATCGTTCGCCAGCACGCGGGCAGCGCCCACCCACTGCGCCCGGATGGCCGTCGTGGGTGCGAAGACCACGGTGCGGCGCCCCCGGCGTGCGGCGAGGAGGAGCCCGAGCAGAGTCTTCCCGGCACCCGGCGGAGCGACGAGGTGCAGCGGCTTCCCCGCGTCGACGTCGACTCGGTCGAGCGCGGCGCGCTGATAGGCCCGGAGCGTTCCGTCGAATCGCCACGCCGACAGGGGACGGCGTGAATCGGTCGACACCGCGCCAGTCTAGGGAGGGGCCCCCGGCGGGCGGGCGGACCGACACCCGTCGGAGAGGACGACCCGTGGACCTTCGGTGGCTCGACGCCGCCGACGACGACGTGCGGCGGGGGCTGCCGATCACCCCGCCACGGGTGGTGGGCGAACGTGCGGGTGGTCTCGTCGTTCATGGTCGGAACGGCGGTCTCCGGCATCCCGGTGTTCTTCGGCGTCGTCACGCTTCTGGGCATGTTCGACGGGCGCTGAGCCGGTCGACATCCTTCGCCGTCCCACGCGGCTCCGACCCCGTCAGGCGCCGTTGCGTCGAGCGACCCACCCGGCCAGCAGGGCGTGCGAGAGCGGCGCGATCGACACGACCATGAGGATCGTCCCCAGCACCGCCTGCTCGGACTGCAGCAGCACGCCGCCGATGAGCAGGCCCGTGAACAGCACCGACGACACCACCCGGCGCACCATGCGCTCGAGATCGCGCATGCGCCGTTCGATGCGCGGAGTCTGCACCGAGACCGATCCGTCTTCGAACCGCGAGATGAGGTTATCGGCGCGACGCGGGAGGCGCGCGGTCACCGCAGCGACCGCTCCGACCTCGCGGACGAACGCCTGCGCGGTGTTGCCGCTCTCTTCGCGGATGAGGCGCTGGGCGTAGGGCTCGACGGCATCCCAGATGTTGAAGGCCGGATCGAGGGCGCTGCACATGCCGCTCGTGAGCGACATCGCGCGCACGATCAGCAAGAAGTTCTCGGGCAACTGGAACGGCAGCGACCGCACGACGTCGCCGAACTCGATTGCGAAAGAGCGGAACTCGCGCGGATCGACCTCTTGCAGTTCGGCGAAGCCCATGCCACCGAAGCGTGAGAAGAGCTGCGTCATCGCCCGCTCGAGTTGGATCGTGTCGGCCGAGGGCAGCAGGACGCCCACATCGCGGATGCCGTCGACCAGGCCCTTGCCGTCACGGGAGGCGGCCGCGATGAGCACTCGGCGGAGCCCACGGCGCAGGCTCGGCGGGACTTCTCCCATCATGCCGAAGTCGATGAAAGTGAACCGCCAAGCCGGGGTGCCGGCATCCGTCGTCCCGGCAAGGGGGGTGACGAAGACGTTGCCGGGATGCGGGTCGGCGTGGAAGAAGCCGTCGTCGAAGAGCTGGTCGAACATGACCTGCGCGAAACGTGCGGCCACCTCGGCCGGATCGATGCCCGCGGCGCGCAGTGCATCGACGTCGTTGATCTTGATCGCCGTGACGTCCTGCAGGGTCAGGACGCGGCGGGTCGTGCGCTCCCACACGACCTCGGGGACAGCGACACCGCCCTCTCCCCCGAAGTCGGCGGCGAAGCGCTCGGAGTTCGCGGCCTCGTGGAGGTAGTCGATCTCTTCGAGGCTCGTGACGGCGAACTCCTCGACGAGCGAGGGCATGTCGACACGGTCGCGCACCAGGGCGACCTTGCTGAGCCACACGCCGACCTTGCGCAGGGCGCGCAGGTCGACATCGACGATGCGGTCGATGCCGGGGCGCTGGATCTTCAGGACCACGGCGCTCAGGCCGGTCTCTGCGGCGAGATCCTCCGTCAGCACGGCGCGGTGCGCCTGACCCAGCGACGCTGCGGCGAGAGGCCGTTCGTCGACGCTCGCGAAGGCGCGCTCCAAAGGCATGCCGAGTTCTTGTTCTGCGCGGGCGCGCATCTGCGCGAACGGGACCGCGGGCACTTCGTCTTGAAGGCCCTCCAGCTGCTTCGTGATGGAGGGCGGCAGGACGTCGAGGCGCGACGACATGAACTGGCCGACCTTGATCATCAGACCGCCCAGGTCGACCGCCAGCACGTGGAAGCGCTGAGCGATGCGTTCGAGCCGCCGGGTGCGGCCCCGGGCGGAGATCCACCCGAGACCGAACCGCGGCAGAAAGAGCTCGAACCACCATGCCTGCACCAGATAGCGCGCCGCGAAACGGGTGATCCGCCGGTAGCGGGCTTTCATGAGGGCGTCGTCGGTCATCGGTTCTCCTGGATGCCGACGGGCGTGGAGCCCCCGTCGAGCGGGCGTGACCTCAACCCTGGGCGAGGATGGAGTAGAGCTTACGGCGGGCCTCGTCGAGGATCTCGACGGCTTGCGCCACCTGCTCTTTGTCGCCCGTGCGTGCGACCTGGGCCGCGGCCTGGGCCAGCTCGACGCCCGCCTTGGGGAGCGCCGTCATGCGCCCGCCGTCACGCGAACCGGCCGACTCCCACGGGGCGGTGCGCTCGGTGGTCTCGTCGCCGGCGGCGGCACGGCCTTCGGCGGTGAGCGAATAGGTCTTGCGGCCGCTTGATTCCTCGGCCTCCACGAGACCCTCGTCGGTCAGCAACTGCAGCGTGGGGTAGACCGAGCCCGGGCTCGGCTTCCAGGACCCACCGCTGCGATCCTCGATCTCGCGGATGATCTGGTACCCGTGCATGGGCTGCTCGAGCAGCAACGACAGAACCGCAGAGCGCACGTCGCCCTTGTTCATGCGGGGCGTGGAACCGGTCTTCTGCTCGAACTGCGTGCGCAACTGCTCGAGACCCTCGAGGATGTTGGACATCGGCCAGCCGGGGGTGTTGTTGCCACCGCGTCCGCCGAACGCGTCTCCCAGGAATGAACCACTCATGACGACCTCCTTCGCGCGGACCCGATCTGGGCCAGCGATACATAACGATATATCGCTGAGCGCGATCAAGGGTCGTCTTCGAGGGGATTCTCAGTACCAGTTCATCGCCTGCGAGTGACCCCAGGCGCTGCACGGGGCACCGTAACCGCGGGAGATGTAATCGAGACCCCAGGCGATCTGGGTGGCGGCGTTGGTCTTCCAGTCGGCGCCGAACGTCGCCATCTTGCTGCCGGGGAGCGCCTGCGGGATGCCCGTGGCACCGCCGTCGTTGTTGTAGGCCTGGTAGTTCCAGCCGGACTCCTTGGTCCACAGCGACGACAGGCAGGAGAACTGATCGCTCCCCCACCCGTACTTCTCGGAGGCGAGCTGGGCCGCGTACGCCTTCGCGCCCTCGGTGGTGTTGACGCGTGCCAGCGCGGCCGCGGCGTCGGCCTGACGCTGAGCTTCTGCGGCAGCGGCGGCCTCGGCCTCGCGCTGAGCCTCGGCGGCGGCGTCGGCGGCGGCCTTGTCGGCCTTGGCCTGATCGAGGCTCCCACTGACCTCCGCCACGCGAGCGTTGACGCGCTCCGTCTCGGCCTGGGCGTTCTCGCTCAGGGCGGGCACGAGCAGCACGGGGAGCAGATCTCGCGAGTTGAGGCGGTCCACGGCATCCTGCAGCGCGCTCGTGTCGATGGACGCGTCGCCGATCGAGAGCGGGAGACCGGTCGCGGCGACATCGGACTGCACGGTGCTCGCGCTCGAGAGCGCCGTCTGCGCTCCGTCGAGGGCGGCGCTCGCCCCGGTGCTGACGGCGTCCAGGGTGGGCGCCGTCGAGACGGGCACCGACGTGCTGGGAGCGGAGAACGAGGACGCCGACGCGTCGGGAAGCGACAGGGGCGCGGCCATCGCGAGACCGGTCGTGGCGACCACGCCGAAGGCGAGACCGGCACAGGTCGCCGCCGTGACGAGGGTGCGCCGGGCGCGGTTGACGTGGGTGAGCTTTATATCGGAACGCAGCAAGGGAGATCTTTCGTCGAGGGCGCGCTCGCCGGGATCGAGCACGCTGTCGCGCCGTCGGGTCGGCACGGGCCCCGAGTGTGGGTGCTGGTTCTGGACGTTATCTTTTCGTTACCTGGAAGACCGGTGAGAGCGTAGGGGCCGGGCCACGGTGGGACACGTCGCCTTCGACCGCGATTCCACGCGACATCCGCGCGAGTCGGAAAGCAGCAGAATTGCCCCTCTCACCAGGTGATTCGAGGAAACACGCGCGCTACGACGCCGCAACATCGACGGAGCGTCGCGCCCGGGTCGACGAGAGGCCGACCCGACGAGGAAAACTTCTCGCCGAATCGGCCTCTTTGCGAAGGCTCTCGCCCACGCAGAGCGTTTTGCGGACTAGCCGCGGTGAGCCCGGTAGTAGTCGAGGAGCGCTCGGGTCGAGGAGTCCTGCGCGGCCAGGGCCTCGTCGTCGCCCTCGATCGCGGGGGCGATCTGAAGGGCGAGCTGCTTGCCGAGTTCGACACCCCACTGGTCGAAGGAGTTGATGCCCCAGATCGTGCCCTGCGTGAAGGTGATGTGCTCGTAGAGCGCGATCAGTTGTCCGAGCACGGACGGGGTGAGGGAAGGAGCGAAGATCGAGGTCGTCGGGCGGTTGCCCGGGAACGTGCGGGCTGCGACGAGTGCTCCCCGGGTTCCCTCTGCCTCCACCTCTTCGGCGGTCTTGCCGAAGGCCAGCGCCTTGGTCTGCGCGAGGAAATTCGCCAGGAAGAGACCGTGCACGTCGCGACCGTCATCGGCACGGGGGTAGGCCGGGTTCACGAAGGCGATGAAATCCGCGGGGATGAGCCGCGTGCCCTGGTGGATGAGCTGGTAGAAGGCGTGCTGGCCGTTCGTGCCGGGCTCGCCCCAGAACACCTCGCCGGTGTCCGTGGTGACGGGCGTGCCATCCCACCGGACGGACTTGCCGTTGGACTCCATCGTGAGCTGCTGCAGGTACGCCGCGAAGCGGTGCAGCTGCTGCGCGTAGGGCAGCACCGCGTGCGATTGCGCGCCGAGGAAGTTGGTGTACCAGACGTTCAGCAGTCCCATGAGGACGGGTACGTTCTGCTCGACCGGGGTGGATGCCACGTGCTCGTCGACCGTGTGAAAACCGGCCAGGAGCTCGCGGAACACGTCGGGACCCAGGGCGATGGCGAGCGACAGCCCGATTGCGGAATCCACGGAATAGCGTCCCCCCACCCAGTCCCAGAACCCGAAGGCGTTGGCGGTGTCGATGCCGAACGCCGACACCTTGTCGAGGGCGGTGGAGACCGCGACGAAATGGTGGGCCACGGCGTCGGTGCGCGCGGCATCCGAATCGTCGATCGCGCCCTTCTCGGCGAGCTGTGCCCAGAGCCAGTCGCGCGCGAGGCGGGCGTTGGTGAGGGTCTCGAGGGTGGTGAACGTCTTCGAGGCGACGACGAAGAGTGTCGTCTCGGGGTCGAGGTCTGCGGTCTTCTGCGCGATGTCGGTGGGGTCGATGTTCGACACGAACCGCGCGTGGATGCCTGCGTCGGCGTAGGGAAGGAGAGCCTCGTAGACCATGACCGGTCCGAGGTCGCTGCCACCGATGCCGATGTTGACCACGGTCGTCACCTTCTTACCGGTGACCCCGCGCCATTCGCCCGAGCGCACGCGGTCGGCGAAAGAGCTCAGGCGGTCGAGGACCTCGTGCACGTCGTGGTCGATCTGCTGGCCGTCGACCACGAGGGCGGGCTCGGCGCCGGCGGGACGACGCAGAGCGGTGTGCAGCACGGCGCGGTCCTCGCTGGTGTTGAGGTGCGCGCCGCGGAGCATGTCGGCGAAACGCCCGCGCACACCGGTCTCGTCCGCGAGCGCGACGAGGGCGTCGAGGATCTCCGGGGTGACGAGGTTCTTCGACAGGTCGACGTGGAGATCGCCGACCGTGCGGGTGAGGTCGCGAGTGCGGTCGGCGTCGGAGGCGAACCAGCCGCGCAGATCGGGGGTGAAGCCCTCGCGCAGGGCGCTGAGGCGGGACCAGGCGGAGGTGGTGGTGGGGTCGATAGGCGCAGTCACGGGTTCCACGCTAGCGACCCGCGTCCTTCGCCACGCCGCGGATGACGAAGTACACCGGAAGGGCTACGGGCGACGCACGCCCGAGGAACGTCCTCCGCCGCCGGCGATCGCCTCGGGCAGCGCGATCACTCTCGAGTGATCCCACGGCTCCGTCCACTCGAGAAGATCGAAGAGGCCGTCGAGCAGCATCGCCGTGAACCCCCAGACCGTCTGCGGGCCGCGGGCCGTCTGCAGTGAGAAGGCGGGCCCGCGCCACTCCCGTCCGTCACGCCGGACGACGGTCACCCCACGACGCGCAGGGTCGAGCAGGTCGGCCACGGGGGCTCGGAAGACCGCGGCGGACTCCGCTTCGTCGACGGCGCGGACCGGCGTCGGTCGGACCCACCAGCCGATGACCGGGGTCACCTCGTGCCGAGAGAACGCCAGCGGCACCGGATCGAGCGTCCCCAGCACCTCGACGCCGTGCGGATCGAGCCCGGTCTCCTCGCGGGCTTCACGGAGCGCCGCTGCCACGGCATCCCGATCTCCGGGATCCACCCGACCACCGGGAAAGGCGACCTGACCGGGGTGGGCGCGCAGGGTGCTCGCCCGCGCCAACAGGAGGACGTCGAGATCGCTGGGCACGTTCACCGCCTCGCGAGAGCTCGGGATGCCGTCGAGGACCCCGAACAGGATGAGCACCGCCGCGGCGCGGGCCTCACCCTCGACCGGGACCGCCCGCAGGGCCGGCGAGACGTCGCCGAGCCCCCGGGCGAGGAGGTCTTCGAGTTGGGCGCGGGGAGACGGCATGGATCGAGGCTAGCCGCGGCCTCTGCTCAGCGGGTTCTTAGCGCGGCCCGTTGCAGGCGAAGCCGTCACCGTCGCCATCGAGCTTGTAGACGTCGGCACCGACGACCCGGGCGACACCGTCGAAGTAGGACGGGCCGTTGCCCTTCCCACCCGCGCAGTCGACGTCGGAATCGATGGGCACGCACGCGTCGGCGTAGTTCGGGTCACAGCCCTCGCCGCCGGATGCCGCTTCGACCGGCGCGGGCGGAGGGGGTGCGACGTACGTTCCTCGCGAGGTGACCTCCGCGACCGGCGCGCGACCGACGGATTCGCTGAGCAGAACGCGCTCGGACTCGACCCCGTCGATCGTCGTCACGCGGTAGACCGAGACCTTCTCGCCATCGACGCCCGCCGTCGACACGCGTGACTCTCCCGACGGCAGGGAACCGTCGTCCACCGTCGTCCGTTCGAAGGGCAGGGCGGACGTGACGGTCTGCTCCGACACCGCGACGACGGGTGTCGGCGACGGCGTCTCGGTGGGCGACGACGCCACGAGGCGTCGCGCGTCGCCGGTGGCCGCCGGCTCGGCGGATGAGACGGAAGAAGAGCATCCCGCCGCGAGCAGCACGGTCACGACGACCGCCGTCACCCCCAGGGCGACGTGCCGGGGTCGGTGGGCGCGCAGGCGCGCAGAGATTCGATCGTTCGCAACGGTCATCGTGGTGTTCCCCCCAGAACAGGAGCGCGGCGTCTTCGCCATGCTGATGCTCAGCAGACCAGATCGGAGGCGCCGAGGCAACCACGACTTTCACGCGCCAGCCGCGTCAGGGTCAGCGGCCGCCGGGCATCGCCCCCGCGGCCGCCGTCGTCGTGGTGTCGACGCGAACCGTGAGGGCGACCGTCCACCCCGTGGCGTTGTCTCCGGTCGTCGTGGCGAGTTCGAGCACTCCCCCGTCGTCGCCGAAGACGTTGTCGCTCTCGAGGGAGACGCGGGAGAGGTTGGATGCCGAGGAGGTGTAGGCCGCGTCGGCGTAGACGACGTCGCAGGTCGCGGCGGGCAGGGCCACCTGCGACGTCGCGATGGCGTTGGCGGCGTCGGTGATGGCGTCCGCGTTCGGATACACCTCGAAGTGGATGTGGGGCCAACGCCCGTCGTAACAGGCGGGGAAGATCGAGGTGAAGGAGACGACGCCGTCGGCGCCGACGACCTGAACCCCCCGCAGGTAGGTCTCGTTCTGGATGCCGGACGAGTACATGGAGTATCTTCCCTCGGCGTCGCAGTGCCAGACGTACACCGCGGCCCCGGCGAGGGGGACGTCGCCGTTCGCCATGTCGAGGATGGTGAGGTCGAGCGTCATGGGCACGCCCGCCGCGGTCGCCCCGCCGTCCAGGCTCGAGCGCAGGTCGCTGCGCACGACCCCTGACCTTTCGAGGATGTCGGCGCCGTTCGAGCCGTCACCCGGGTAGGGGCCCGCCGTCTCTTGCGGGATCTCCCCCGCGGGCAGCGCGACAGCCGGTGCGGTCGTCGAGGTGCTCGGGGACGGCGCGCTCAGGGCGGTCGCGCTGGGGCTCGCGGTGGCCGCGGTGCCGGTGGGCGCGCACGCCGCGAGGGTCGCCGTTCCCGCTCCGACGGCGAACAGTCCCAGGAGACGACGGCGGGATACAAGCGTGCGGATGTCGAAGGGCGCACCCTGGTCGACGACCGGCTCGTCGGCTCGGTCGAGCAAGCGGCCCTCGTAGGCGGGACCTTCCGGGGTCATCTGGGTGTCGGGGATGCGGCTCATGGTCGGTTCTCCAAGGTCGAGGCGGGCGTTCCCCCGAGGATGAGGAACGCGGCCTGCCCCCGCCCTCACCGATCCTGTGCGCCGCCTGTGACATGGCATCCCCCGTCGGAAAGACCCGCCCCTCACCGGACACGCGCGTGTGAGGATGAGGAAGGGAGGTGCGCGATGACCGGAGTGCTGCACGCGGTGACCCTCGTCGTGAACATGCCGATCACCAAGATCGACGCACTCGACGCGATCGCCTTCGCCGCCGACGGCGGGGTCGAAGATGCGGGTACCGCCCGCCCCCGCGTCTGGCTCGCCCCGCACGCGTGGGCCGAGGTCGAGATCCCGAAGTTCGCGGATCCCCCGCCGTTCGCCATCGACATCTACTCCGACGTCTCGGGGCAGATCGCGTGGGCGCAGGCCCGGCGTCTGCACGACGCTCTCGAGCGCTTCGGGTGGAACGTCTCGCCGCCGCGGGCGGGCGTGCGGTAGGCGAGGCAGACTCGCGGCTAGCTTGCCGTGGGCGTACTGAAGAGGTTCACGACGTTGCCGTCGGGGTCGCGGACGAGTGCGGACCGGTTGCCCCACGGCATCGTGGTCGGTTCGAGAACGACATCGTCGCCGGTCCGTCGCAGTCTCGCGAACTCGGCGTCGACGTCGGCGACTTCGAACTCGATGAGCACGGATCGATTCGTCGCGGGGATCACAGCATCGCCGAGCATCGCGACGGTGGCGCTGCTCGCGATCGCGAGGTTCACGCCGGAGCCGCGGAACTGCGCGAAGACGGGGGCGGGGCGTTCGGCCGACCGGCCGGTGACCCACTCGTAGAAGGCGACGAGAGCGTCGAGGTCGTCGGTGACGATACGGATGGAGGCAAACGGCATGGCGTTCCTTCGATGGGGTCGACGAGATGAGAGCACCAGCCTCGCGGAGCCTCGCGACACCGTCCTGTCGGTGTTTCGCGAAATCCCCCGACGAAGTTCAGCCCTCGACCACCGACCGCAAGCGCCCGTAGGGGATCGCGAGGTCCGCGGCACGCAGGGCTCGTTGCGGGGGTCGCTCTCGCGTCACCTCGATCGACAGCATCCGGTCTCCTCGAAACGCCCGTACCCCGTCGCGCAGGCGGCACCACGCGATGAGGTACCACCGCCCGTCCTTGCCGATCGATCCCAACGGTTCGACGTCTCGGGTGGACTCTGCGCCGCTGGCGTCCTGGTATCGAAGGCGAACGACACGGTCCGCGCGCAGGGCCGCGGCGAACGCGGACGGTACGACAGCGTCATCCTCACTCTCGAGCAGATGCACGCGCGAAGCGAGCGCGCTGGCACGCGCCGCATCTTCTTCCGGCATGACCGCCAGCAGCTTTCGCATCGCCGTCCGGGCCGAATGCCGGAACGGACTGTGGCGAAGGGTGCCGAGCCCGATCAGCACCGAGAGGGCCTCGTCGAGCGTGAACCCCGCCGGTCCCAGCGTCGCCGACGCGTCGATCACGTACCCGCCGGTGCGGCCCGGCTCCGCCCAGATGGGCAGCCCCGACTGCTGCAGCGCCGCGAGGTCTCTTTCGATGGTCCGAACCGATACCTCGAACCTCTCCGCGAGACGGCGAGCGCTTCGCGGCCGCGGCGAGACGGCCCGAAGCTCCTCCACGAGGCCGTAGAGGCGATCGGTACGATTCACTGCCCCATCATGCGTCACGTCTCCCGCAGGACGACAATGCGGGCGGGTGATCGCGGGGATCAGCCGTCGAGACCCACCAGCACCTCGCTGCGCTCCCACAGCTGCCGAGCGAGAACGGGGTCGTCCGCCAAGCGGCTGGTCTTCGCCTGTTTGTTGTTGGAGTAGAAGCCGCCGGGGGCCCAGTCCACGCCGGGCTTTCCGAGGGCGAGCCACGTCAGACGCGCACCGCCGACCGACGTCGAGGTCATCAGACGTTGGGCGAGCGGACCGCCGTAGAGGAACTTCCACGGCCCATCGCTGGTGGAGCCGAAGTTCGAGGCGATGACGCCCGGATGAAAGGCCACCGCCGACAGCCCCGCATCGCCGAAGCGACGGTTCAGCTCCTTCGTGAACAGTACGTTCGCGAGCTTCGCGTTGCCGTAGGCCGCGGTCGAGGAGTACCGGTGCTCGCCCTGCAGGTCGTCGACGTCGAACCGCGGGAACAGCTTCGCCGCGGCGCTCGAGGTCTGGATCACCGACGCCCGCGACTCCACGAGCCGCTCGCGCAGAAGATTCGTGAGCAGGAACGGCGCGAGGTGGTTCACCTGGAAGGTCATCTCGTACCCGTCTTTGGTGAGCGTGCGCTGCCCGAACACCCCGCCGGCGTTGTTCGCGAGGACGTCGATGCGCGGATAGCGCTCGAGGAGGGATGCCGCGAGCTCGCGCACCTGAGACAGCTCGCTGAAGTCCGCGACGAACGACTCCACCCCGAGCGTCCGGGCCACTCGCGCGGTCTTCTCGGGGTTGCGCCCCACCACGACCACCTCTTCGCCGAGCTGGGCGAGCTGTTTCGCGGACGCGGCGCCGATGCCGTCGCTGGCTCCGGTGATGACGATCGTGCGGGTCATGCGTACCTCCTGGTCGATGGCGCCACGTTAATGCGGGCACCGATGAGAACCGCGGGGCTTGCCCTCGGCATCCGGGGTCGATGAGAACTCACAGCCCGCTCCCAGCCCCGCGGGACCAAAACCGGCGGGCCTCGCGTTCTTACCCATGACGCTCGACACAGGGCGTCATGACGAAGGGATACGCACCGTGAGCACGGAGTACCGGAAGACGTCGGAGGCGCTCAGCCGCCTCACCGACCGCCAGTTCGCCGTCACGCAGGACGACGCGACCGAACCGCCGTTCCGCAACGAGTACTGGGACAACCACGAGGACGGCATCTACGTCGATGTCGTATCGGGACAGCCGCTGTTCTCCTCGACCGACAAGTTCGAAAGCGGCTCGGGCTGGCCGAGCTTCACCAAGCCCATCGACGACGCCGCCGTCGTGAACAAGACCGACCGATCGCTCTGGATGACCCGTACCGAGGTGCGCTCCGCCGGCGCCGACAGCCACCTCGGGCACCTGTTCGACGACGGCCCCCGCGACGCCGGTGGACTGAGATACTGCATGAACTCGGCGGCGATGCGCTTCGTGCCCGTCAGCGAGCTCGAGGCGCAGGGCTACGGCGCGTACCTTCCCCTGTTCCGCGAGAGCCGGGCCTCATGAACCTCTTCCCCTTCCGCAACCGCAAAAGGAGCATCATCATGACCAGCGGACCTTCCGACACCGGCGAGATCACCCGTCGTCCCGGCACCGAGACCGCCGTCCTCGCGGGCGGCTGCTTCTGGGGGGTCGAGGACCTCATCCGTCGCCAGCCCGGTGTGCTCGACACGCGCGTCGGCTACACCGGAGGTCAGAACGACCACGCGACCTACCGCAACCACCCCGGTCACGCCGAGGCCGTCGAGATCGTCTTCGACCCGACGCAGACGTCGTACCGCGACATCCTGGCGTTCTTCTTCCAGATCCACGATCCGTCGACCCTGAACCGTCAGGGCAACGACGTCGGCACGAGCTACCGCTCGGCGATCTTCCCGCTCTCGCCCGAGCAGGAGAAGGTCGCGCGCGACACGATCGCCGACGTCGACGCGTCGGGCATCTGGCCCGCCAAGGCCGTCACCACGATCGAGCCCGAGGCGCCCTTCTGGGAGGCCGAGCCCGAGCACCAGGACTACCTGATCCGCATCCCGAACGGGTACACGTGCCACTTCGTACGCCCCGGTTGGGTGCTGCCCAAGCGCGAGCAAGCCTCCGCGTAAGCGACGAGCGAGGGCCCGGATGCCATGGCATCCGGGCCCTCTGTCGTGTCACGTGACGGCTCGGCTGCGTCTCTCGATCAGCACGGTGTCGCGCCACATGCCGGCAGCGTCGCGGCCGATGCGCTCGCGAACCCCGACGGTGCGGAAACCGTGGCGCGCGTGCAGGGCGATCGAGGGGTGATTGTCGGCGAAGATCGACGACTGGATCGTCCAGACACCGGCGGCCTCCGTCGAGGCGATGAGAGCCTCGAGCAGCAGGTGACCGATCCCCCGACCGCGGGCGTCGGCCTCGACGTAGACCGAGTGCTCCACGACCCCGCGGTAGACGGGGCGTGCCGACACGGCGGACACGGCCGCCCACCCGACGACCCGGTCGTCGACGACCGCGACGAGGCGATGCGCGACCAGCTTGCCCTCGTCGAACTCGCCCCACGTCGCCGGGGGCGCCGTCTCGAACGTCGCGTGGCCGGTCGCGATGCCCTCCGCGTAGATGCGGTGGACCTCCGGCCAATCGTCCGCGGCGAGCGGGCGCAGCGACGCGCTCACACGCAGCAGGACCCCGCGTCGGTCGTGCACACGCCCGTCTCGGGCAGCACGAGATCGACCTGCCGTGCCGCCACCCGGTCGCCGGCGAGTTCCGCCGCGATCGAGCGCACCTGCTCGTATCCGGTGAGCAGCAGGAAGGTGGGCGCCCGCCCGTACGACTTCATGCCCGCGAGGAAGAAGTCGGGCTCGGGGTGCGTCAGTTCGGCGACCCCGTGCGGCGGCACGGAGCCGCACGAGTGCAGGTTCGGGTCGATCAGCGGGGCGAGCGCCCGCGGTGCCTCGACGATCTCGTCGAGCCCCACGCGGATCTCGCGCAGCATCGTCAGGTCGGGACGGAATCCCGTGGCGTTGACGATCACGTCGACCTCGAGGGCGAACGCCTCACCCGCGCGGCGGCCGCTGACGCGCACGCCGTCGTCGCACAGCCGCACGTCGTCGATCTCGAACGAGGCGATCTGCTCGACACGGCCATCGGCCACCAGGTCGTGGACCGCCGTGCCGAGGCGTCCGCGCGCGGCGAGGTCGTCGGCGGCGTCGGCGGCCAGGCGTGCGGTGCCGTCGTTGCGCACCGCCCACGACACACGCGTCGCCGGATCCTCCTCGGCGAGAGCGGCGAGGGCGATGAGGGTGTTCGCCGCCGAGTGCCCCGCACCGACGACGAGCACGCGCCGACCGGCGAAGCGGTCGCGGTCGCGTCCGCGCACATCGGGGAGCGCCGTCGTCACGCGATCACCGAGGTCGTCGTGCGCGAGACCCGACGACAGCAGCGACCGCGGCGAGCTCGTGGTGCCCGAGGTGTCGATGACGGCGCGAGCCGTGGCATCCGTCGTCTGCTCGGCCGTGCGCAGTCGCAGCACGAAAGGAGTGGCCGCCCGACCCACCGACCGCGTGCGGTCCATGCCCTGGCGGGCCACGGCCTCGACGCGCGTGCCGTACCGGATGACGGATGCCAGGGCGGCGGTGCGCGCGAGGGGTTCGAGGTAGCCGTCGACCAGCTCGTCTCCGGTGGGGAGTCCCTCGGCATCCGGGGCGGTCCACCCCTCGGCCTCGAGCAGGCGACGCGCGGCGGCGTCGACGACGTAGCGCCATGGCGAGAAGAGACGGGTGTGCCCCCACGCGCGAACGGCCGCGCCGGCGGTGTCGCCCGCTTCGAAGACCACGACCGGCAGCCCGCGTTCGATGAGGTGCGCGGCGGCAGCCAGGCCGACGGGGCCGGCGCCGATGATCGCGACGGGCAGACCCGCGCGGTGATCGGCCTCGAGCCGCGGCGGGACCGTGAGGGTCAGGCTCATGCGTCGACCCCGAGCTCGCGCAGCAGCGTGGTCACCCGCGCCTTGATGTCGTCGCGGATGGGGCGTACCTCGTCGAGACCCTTGCCGGCCGGGTCGGTCAGCTCCCAGTCCTCGTAGCGCTTGCCGGGAAAGATCGGGCACGCGTCTCCGCAGCCCATCGTGATGACGGCGTCGGAGGCACGCACGTCGTCGGTGAGCAGCAGCTGCGGTACCTCGGAGCTGATGTCGATCCCCTCTTCGGCCATCGCGGCCACCGCCATCGGGTTGAGAGCGTCGCCGGGAGCGCTGCCGCCCGAGAGCACGCGCACGCGGTCGCCGCCCAGGGTGCGGGCGTAGCCGGCGGCCATCTGCGAGCGGCCGGCGTTGTGCACGCAGACGAAGAGGATCGTGGCGGTGTCGGACATGGCGCTTCCTTCGGGTCGGGTCGAACAGGAACAGCATGACGCAACACATCGACGTTCGTCAATATTGACGTTCATCGATGTGAGGGCGATGATAGATGCCATGACCTCCCCCATCGCCCTGCCCCTGCTCGACGCCGGCTGCTGCGTCTCGTCGAGCGACGCGGCGATGGCGCCGGCCGAAGCGGAGACGCTGGCGAAGACGCTCAAGGCGCTCGCCGATCCGGCGCGGCTGCGGATCGTGTCGATCATCGCCGCGCAAGACGCCGGCGCCACGTGCGCGTGCGACCTGCAGGAACCCCTCGGCCTCTCGCAGCCCACGGTCTCGCACCACACGAAGGTGCTGGTGGATGCCGGCATCCTGACCCGCGAGAAGCGCGGCACCTGGGCGTACTTCTCGCTCGTGCCGGGCGCTCTCGACAGCGTCGCCGCGGCCATCGCGCCCCGTCGCTGACGCCCGCAACCCCCGCTTCCTCTCGCCTTCGCCTGCTTAGGCTCGCGGCATGAGCGAGTACGACGTCGTCGTGGTGGGAGCAGGGCTTGCGGGACTCCGCGCCGCGACCCGGCTGGCCGAGGCCGGGCGCGACGTCGTGGTCCTCGAGGCGAACGACGCGGTCGGCGGGCGCGAGCGCACCGACATCGTCGACGGCTTCCGCCTCGACCTCGGCTTCCACGTGCTGAACCCGGCGTATCCGGCCGTGCGGCGCTGGGTCGACATCGACGCCCTCGCGCTCCGGCGCTTCCCGGTCGCCGTCGGCGTGCGGCTCGACGACCGGGTCGCGCGGTTGGCCCATCCGCTGCGGCATCCGTCATCTCTCCCGACGACTCTCGCGAGCGGGCTCGTCCACCCCGCCGATGTCGCCGCGCTCGCACGATGGGTCGGCCCCACCCTGCTGTCGGCGCGCGCCGCGAAGAGGGGCCGCGACTTCTCGCTCGACGAGGGCTGGGACCGGGCCGGGCTTCGCGGGCCCCTTCGCGAGGCGGTGCTCGAGCCCTTTCTCGCCGGGGTGATCGCCGACGACCGGCAAGAGACCTCCGACGCCTTCGTACGCCTGCTCATCCGCAGCTTCGCGCTCGGGCGTCCCGGCGTTCCCGCCGCGGGGATCGGCGCCCTTCCCGCGCAGCTCGCCGACACCGCGCGGCGTGCGGGTGTCGGCATCCGCCTCTCGCACCGCGTCGTGTCGACCCGGCGGCGCACGCGCGGCTGGCACCTCGGGGTGGAGGGCCGGGATGCCGTGACCGCCCGCAGCGTCGTGGTCGCGAGCGGCCTGGATCACGCCCTCGATGCCCCGCACCCCCGCACGCGGGGCCTGCAGACGTGGTGGTTCGCCGCCGACGAGGCCCCCTCGGACGATGCCGCGCTACGCGTGGACGGCCGTCGCCGCGGGCCGATCGTCAACACCGCGGTCATGACCAACACCGCCCCCACGTACGCCCCGCGCGGACAGCACCTCATCCAGGCCACGTGCGTGATGCCGTCGGCCGCCACCGAGAACGACGTGCGGCGTCAGCTCGGCGAGGTGTGGGAGGCCGACGCCCGGCCGTGGCGCCTGCTGCGCCGCGACGACATCACCCACGCGCTCCCCGTGCAGGACCCGCCGCTGCACCTGCGCCGCCGCGTGCGGCTCGACGATGGCCGATACCTCGCCGGCGACCACCGCGACACCGCTTCGATCCAGGGCGCTCTGGTGTCGGGGCAGCGCGCCGCCGAGGCGGTGCTGCGAGACCTCGCGCGGTGAATTCGCGCGGCCACCCGGCGCGATGCGCGAGACGTCGCGCGCCACCTCCATCGCGAGACGGCATCTCGCTGACAGCTCCGCTGCAACCTGACGCGGGTTTGTCAGCGAGATGCTTTCGGTGCCCCGCCGCCCGCGCACCGCGCGCTGCTCGGTCCGCGCCGCGACCCGGGAATGCACGGGCGCAGAACCCGAGCTACCCCCGCGCCGCCAACGCCGCCAGCGCGTCGCCGGTCACCCGGCGGGTCGTCCACTCGTCCATCGCCTCGGCGCCGAGCGCGCGGTAGAAGCCGATCGCGGGCTCGTTCCAGTCGAGCACGGTCCATTCCAGACGCGAGTAGCCCTTCTCGAGGCACTCCGCGGCGAGCGCGGCCAAGAGGGCGACGCCGTAGCCGTTCGACCGGTACGGCTCGTGGACGTACAGGTCCTCGAGCCAGATGCCGTGGCGACCGGTCCACGTCGAGTAGGTGAGGAACCAGATCGCGATGGCCCGGATCTCCCCCTCCCTCTCGACGACGAAGGCGAATGCGCGGGCGTCATCGCCGAACAGCGTGTCGGCGATCATCTCGGCGGTGTTGTCGACGGCATCCGGTTCGCGTTCGTAGTCGGCGAGAGCCTGGATGCACGCGAGGATTCCCTCTTCGTCTCCCGCACGAGCGGGGCGCAGCACGGCGCCGTCTTTCAGGTGGGTCATGTCAGGGGCTCCCAGCTCTCGGCCGCGACGCGGCGGAAGTTCCCGCCGAGCACGGCGGCGACGTCGGTGTCTTTCCATCCTCGCGCGGCGAGCGCCGAGCCGAGGAGCACGAAGGTCTCGGGCGGCATCCACTCCATCGGCCCCCACCGGGTGTAGCTCGCATCGTAGAGCTCGGGCATGCGGACCACCTCGTCGCGGAAGGTCTCCCAGTCGAACGAGAAGTCGGTGCTGACGCCCACGTGCTCGATACCGACGAGCTCGACCGCGTACTCGAGGTGGCGGATCATCGCCTCGAGGGTCGGGGTGTTCGGCCCCAAGAAGATGCCCACGCCGGTGATGCCCACCACTCCCCCGGTGGCTGCCGCCGCGCGCGCCTGGTCGTCGGTGATGTTGCGGGGGTGCTCCCACACGGCGCGCATGTTCGAGTGGCTGAACACGACCGGGCGGGTCGACGCGGCGCACATGTCGAAGGTCGTGCGGGCGCCGACGTGCGAGCCGTCGGGAACCATGCCGCGCCTGTTCATCTCGGCGACGAGATCGCGGCCCCACGCGGTGAGTCCGTCGTCGACCGCGTCGAGGCACCCGCCGCCGGCGCGATTGGCATGGTTGTAGGTCGGGCCGAGGGTGCGCACTCCCCGGGCGACGAGGGTGGCCACGGCATCCAGGTCGCCCCCGAGGGGGCCGCTGTCTTCGAGGTCGAAGGCCACGGCTGTGTCGCCCCGGGCCGAGACCCGGTCGATGTCGGCCACGGTGGCGGCCAGCTCCAACCCGTCGATCGCGTCCACCTGCGCGCGGAAGGAGCGAAGGAGGGATGCCGTGAGCTCGGGCGTGTGCGGGGCGTAGCCGACGTTGATCGAGACGTAGCCTCCCCCGGCCCCGCGGTAGCGCCGCAGGTCGCCGAGGTCGGCGGACTCGACGAGCTCGACGCAGGCGTGCTGGTCCCAGAGCACGTCAGGCTCCGACCCGGGCGGAGAGGGCGGGGTCGAGGGCCTCGCGCTCGTCGAAGACGAAGCAGTCGCCGTTCCAGTGCGCGGCGCCCTGGGCCTCGAACCACCCGAGGATCCCGCCCTCGAGCTGGTAGGCCTCGAGCCCCTCGGCCCGCAGATGCAGCGCGGCCTTCTCGCAGCGGATCCCGCCGGTGCAGAAGCTCACCACGGTCTTGCCCTCGAGCTCGTCGCGGTGCGAGTCCGCGGCATCCGGGAACTGGGTGAAGCGGTCGATGCGCCAGTCCTTCGCACCGGCGAACGTGCCGTAGTCGACCTCGAACGCGTTGCGCGTGTCGACGAGCACGACCTCGCGACCCTCGTCGTCGGCGCCCCGGTCGAGCCAGCGGCGCAGGGTGGCGGGGGTGACGACGGGAGCCCTTCCGTCCTGCGGGCGGACCTCGGGCCGGTCCATGCGGATGATCTCGCGCTTGACCTTCACGAGGAGCTTGCCGAAGGGCACCTCGTCCGACCAGCTCTCTTTGGCTGTCAGGGCCGCGAACTTCTCGTCGCAGCGCACCTCGTCGAGGAACCCGCGCACCGCGTCGCCATCGCCCGCGAGGAACAGGTTGATGCCCTCCTCCGCCAGCAGGATCGTTCCGAGCAGCCCCGCCTCGCTCGCGCGCTCGCGCAGGACCGTGCGCAGGGACGCCGGATGATCGATGCGCGTGAACAGATACGCCGAGACGTTGAGGACGGATGCCATGGCATCCACGATACGAAAGGTGCGCGCTGTCGGCCGACGGCGCGGTCGTCAAGCCGGGAGGCTCCGATCGCGCATCGCCTAGCGTGGAAGCACTCGTCCCCGGGAGGAAGCGTGCCTCAAGGCCCCGTTGCGTCGGCCGTCACCGTCTCCGTCGTCATTCCGTGCCGCGACGACGGCGCCCACCTGTGGCGCTGCCTGCGCGCCCTCGCCGCGCAGACGCTCGCGCCGGACGAGGTCGTCGTCGTCGACAACGCCTCGACCGACGACAGCGCCGACATCGCCCGAGCCGCGGGCGCGCGGGTGGTGTTCTGCGGCGAGCGCGGGATCCCCGCCGCGGCCGCGGCGGGCTACGACGCGGCGCGGGGCGAGCTCATCCTGCGCCTGGATGCCGACAGCATCCCCACCCCGACGTGGGTGGAGAGCATGGTCGAGGCGCTGAGGGACACGACAGTGGACGCCGTGACCGGCGGCGCCGTGTTCCACGACGGTCCCGCGCGAGGACGGGTGGCGATGGCGCGGCTCTTCCTCGGCACCTACGCCACCTTCGCCACCCCGGCCCTGGGTCACACGCCGCTGTGGGGATCGAACATGGCGTTCCGCCGTCGCGCGTGGGAGGACGTGCGCGGCGAGGTGCACCTCGACCCCGAGCTGCACGACGATCTCGACCTCGCCTATCACCTCGGCCGGCGGCACCGGATCGCGCGGGTGTCGGGCGCGCACATGCGGGTCTCGTCGCGCACGGTCGAACCCTGCCGCTTCGCTCGATGCTTCCGCCGCGGCGCGGGCACGGTGTTCGCGCACTGGCCCGCCGACATCCCCCCGGCCCGGTGGATGCGTCTGGGCATGCGGGGGCGCTCGTGACCGGCATCCTGTTCCCGAACGTCGAGCCGCCCGAGCTGCACGTGATGAGCTTCAACATCCGCCGCCGCTTCGACCGGATCACGTGGCCGCCCGCCGACCGGTGGCCGATGCGCAAAGAACGCCTGCGCACCTTCTTGAGCGCCAACAAGCCGCACCTGCTGGGCACGCAGGAGGCGATGCCCGATCAGGCGCGGTGGGTGCAGGGCGCGCTCGGTTCGGACTACGGACGGATCGGCCTCGGGCGGGGGCCGCGCCGCGACGGCGAGGGCACCCCGCTGTTCTACGACCGCGAGCGCATCGAGGTCGAGGATTGGCAGCAGGTCGCCCTGTCCGATACGCCCGAGGTGCCCGCCTCGACCGGGTGGGGGAACACGATCCCGCGCATCGCGGTCATCGCGCAGCTGCGCGACCGCGCCACCGGCTCCCGGTTCACCTTCGTCAACACGCACTTCGACGCGTTCTCACGCCGGGCCCGGCGCCGATCGGCGACCTGGCTGCACGAGCTCGTCGCCCGACGCGAGCACCCGTTGCTGTTCACGGCCGACGTGAACGCGCACGTGCGCTCGAGCGAGCTCGCGGACATGTTCACCGACGGCCTGCTCGTCGACACGTGGTCGTACGCCCCCGCCCGCCGCACCGCCGAGTGGGGCACCTTCAACAACTACGCGGCGCCCAGGATCGGCGCACGACGCATCGACGCTCTGCTGGCGACCCCCGACGTGGGAGTGAGGGCGGTGGGCATCGACCCGCGCCCGACGGGCACGCAGTGGCCGAGCGACCACCTTCCGGTGCAGGCCGTGGTGCGCATCCATCCCCCGGGGACGCCGTGATCCCGGCGATGTACGCGAACCTGAAGCGTCCGCCGCGAAGCCTCACCGACTGGCTGTCCGACGCCGTGCGGGCCCTGGCGATCGTCGTCGTCCTCGCGTCGTCGTTCACCCTGCCGTTCACGGACTTCGCCGTGCTGTCCATGTCGTTGCCCGCCGTCATGCTCTCGCGGATGATCGGTCTGCGGTCGGGGCTCGACCTGATCACGTGCGTCACGGTGTTCGTGGCCGCGGGCAGCAACGTCATCGATCTGTACCGCACCTGGACGGGTTGGGACCTGGTGGTGCACCTGGTGTGCACCGGGGTTCTCGCCGCGATTGCTCTCGTGCTCCTCGACGACGCGGGCGTGATCGGGTCGACCGGCCGCCGCCGCACGCCGATCGTCGTCGCGACGATCGCGGGCCTCGCGCTCAGCGCCGTCTGGGAGATGGTCGAGTGGTTCGGCTACCGCTTCATCACCGACGCGATCTTCGTCACCTACGACGACACCATCGGCGACATGATGGCCGGCGGCGCGGGCGCGCTGATCGCCGGCGTCTTGGCATCGCGGCTGCCGCTCACCCGAGCGGATCGCGCCGCGCTCTGAGGACGCACTCCGACGCGGGACGGCGTCTCGAGGACGACCGAGGCGTGTGACCGCCGTACCACCGGTGAGAGGCGGCTTCGGCACGAAATCGCCGCGTCGGAGCCGGCCTCCGCGCCGAATGAGAAGACCGGCGGCCCCCGAAGGAGGCCGCCGGTCCGGTCTGTGGACGCTCAGATGCGACCCGCAACGTCCCGTCCGACGAGGTCGCCGTCGGGGTTGGGCTCGCTGAGCTGCTCGCCCGGAGCGGTCGATCCCTCGAGTGGCGGGAGTCCGGCCTCGACGCGGGCGCCGAGCTCGGCATCGACGTTCTTCCAGTACTGCACGGCGCGATCGCGCACCTCGGCGCGGGTCACACCGCCGACGTGCCCGGTGATCGTCTCGACCAGGCGGTCGCGCTCCTCGGCCGACATGACCTCGCGCACGAGCGTTCCCGCCTGACCCCAGTCGTCATCCTCGGGGTGGAGGGTCGCCGCCGAGCGCACGAGCTCGCCGTCGCTCTGCCAGCCGCCGTCGCCCGCGCGGCGCGGGTCGGCCGCAGGGCCGCCGACCGAGTTGGGGGCGTAGACGGGCACCTCGGGCGGGTTGTACTCGTAGCGCATGGCGCCTTCCTTCGAGTACGAGTGCACCTCGGTGTGCGGCCGGTTCACCGGCAGCTGCTGGTAGTTCGTGCCCACGCGATAGCGGTGCGCATCGGCGTAGCTGAAGATGCGCGCCTGCAGCATCTTGTCGGGGCTGCCGTCGATGCCGGGTACGAAGTTCGACGGCTCGAAAGCCGCCTGCTCGATCTCGGCGAAGTAGTTGCCCGGATTGCGGTTCAGCTCCATCGTGCCGACCTCGATCTCGGGGTAGTCGCTGTGCGGCCACACCTTCGTCAGGTCGAACGGGTTGAAGCGGTAGGTCTTCGCATCCTCGTACGGCATGATCTGCACCTTGAGCGTCCACGTGGGGAACTCGTTCCGCTCGATCGCGGCGTAGAGATCGCGGATGTGGAAGTCGGCGTCCTGCCCCGCGATCTGATCGGCTTCGTCCTGCGTGAGCGTCTTGTGGCCGAGGTCGGTGTGGAAGTGGTACTTCACCCAGAACCGCTCGCCCTCGGCATTGATCCACTGGTACGTGTGCGACCCGTAGCCGTTCATGTGGCGCCAGGATGCCGGGATCCCGCGGTCGCCCATCAGCCAGGTGACCTGGTGCGCGCTCTCGGGAGAGAGCGTCCAGAAGTCCCACTGCATGGTGTTGTCGCGCAGGTGGCTGCCGGGCAGACGCTTCTGCGAGCGGATGAAGTCGGGGAACTTGATGCCGTCCTTCACGAAGAAGACCGGGGTGTTGTTTCCGACGAGGTCGTAGTTGCCCTCGGTCGTGTAGAACTTCAGCGAGAACCCGCGCGGGTCGCGCCAGGTGTCGGGGCTGCCCTGCTCTCCGGCGACCGACGAGAAACGCGCGAGCATCTCTGTCTCGACGCCCGGCTGGAACAGCGCCGCGCGCGTGTAGGCCGACACGTCACCGGTCGTGCGGAACGTGCCGAACGCCCCGCCGCCCTTGGCGTGGACGACGCGCTCGGGAACGCGCTCGCGGTTGAACTGCGCCAGCTTCTCGATCAGATAGTGGTCGGTGAGAGCGATCGAGCCGTCGGCTCCGACGCTCTGGGAGTGCTCGTCGCTGGCGACGGGGGCTCCGTTGTTGGCAGTGGTCGGCTCGGTCATGGCTCTCCTCACGTCGTGGGCCGAAGACGAAAGGCCCACCTCCACGGTAGGCGGGGCCTCCGACATCGCGGAGGCATTGCGCAATGGGTCTCGACCACGTAGGGCTCCTGAGGCTGTCAATCCCCCGCTGAGCGGTGTCCCACCTCGACAGCATGGCGGGACCGAACGAGAGGAACGAGCACATGTCGAAGGATCTGTCGAAGGGCGACCGCGTCAGCTGGGACACCCCGCAGGGGAAGACCCAGGGCAAGGTCGTCGAGAAGAAGACGAAGGACTTCCAGCACGACGGCCAGAAGTTCACGGCATCCGACGACGAACCGGCCTACATCGTGGAATCGGAGAAGTCCGGCTCGAAGGCCGCGCACAAGGGTTCGGCACTGAACAAGCTGAAGAGCTGAGCGAGCGCGTCGCGTGCCGAACTCCTGAATCCACGCGTCTGCGCCGAGATACAGCGGTCGCAAACCCGGCCCACCGCCGATATCTCAGGAGTTCGGCCCGCCGCCGTCCGCCTCGCGGGCGTCCCGCCGCTTGCGCATCTGTGCCAGGGCCAGTCCGAGCCTGTGGTTGCCGGCCAGCACGTCCTCGTGCCGCTCCAGGAACTCCCAGTAGGCGTCCGTGAAGACCGAGTCCTTGGCGTCCTGAGCCGACGGCCACCACGAGCCCATCTTCTGCAGGTAGGCCCCGCCCGAGACGTACGGCTTCGTCGCGACGAACCCGCCGTCGGCGAACTGGCTCATCCCCATCACGTTGGGGACCATCACCCAGTCGTAGGCGTCGACGAACAGAGCGAGGAACCACGCGTTCACCTGCCGCGGCGCGTACCCCTGCAGCAGGAACCAGTTGCCCAGCACCATGAGCCGCTCGATGTGGTGCGCGTAGCCCCAGCGGTGCACCCGTTCGAGCACCGTGCGCACGGGGATCGGGAGGTCCCGCGGCATCCGTTCTGCCGTGTACCAGTACTTCTCGATGCGCTTCTCGAGGTGCAGCGCGTTGACGTGCTCGAGCTTCGGGTGGGCTCGGTACATGCCGCGCATGTACTCGCGCCACCCGATCACCTGACGGAGAAAGCCCTCGACGGATGCCAGGGGCGCATCGGTCCGTGTGGCGGCGGCGACCACTTCTTCTACGGTGAGCAGACCGATGTTCAGCATCGGCGAGATGATCGCGTGGAAGAGGAAGGGCTCGTCGGCCTTCATCGCGTCTTCGTACCGACCGAAGTCGTGCAGGCGCTCGGCGACGAAGACGTCGAGCCAGTCGCGAGAGTCCTCGGGGGTGACGGGAAGCCAGAAGTCCTCCGCCTTCCCCGGGTGGTCGGGGAACAGTTCGTCGACCTCGGCGATGACCGCTCGTGTGATGTCGTCGTGGTCGAGCTGCGGCAGGGGCGGGATCTCCACGCCCTTCTTGGGCAGCGCTTTGCGGTTGTCGGCGTCGAAGTTCCACCGGCGACCGGCGGGCTTGCCCCCGTCCATCAGAATGCCGGTACGCCGACGCTGCCAGTGGTAGAAGTCCTCCATGAGCGGCGTCGGGTGCTCGGCGAACCACCCGTCGACGTCGTCTTCGGGGGTGAGGAACAGGGCGTCCGAGAGGACGTCGGTGTCGACGTCGTGATCCGCGCAGATGCGGGCGATGCGAGCGTCCACCGGGCGGTTCGGGTCGCTCATCCAGGTCAGCTCGGTGACCCGGTGCTTCTGCAGCAGGCGCTCGAGACCGGCCTTGAAGGTGAGGTCGTCGTCGAGGGTGATCCGCCGAACGATACGTCCCTCGGCCTCGAGTCGGGCAGCCGTGTGACGCATCGCCGAGATCAGCAGCACGATCTTGTGACGGTGATACGGAAGCTTCGCGAAACGCGGTGCCGACTCGATGAAGAAGAACTCCTGCACCTCGTCGTCGTCGTACGCCGGGTGCTCGGCGAACTGCTGCGTCGCGAGGATCAGCGCGGCCTTCACGCGCGCCGCCTCTGCTTCGCGGCGTTCGCCCGGCAGCCGCGCGAGCAGTACAGCACCTGGTCCCACTGGTCACGGCCGCTCCACCGTTTGCGATCGGTGAACGGGCGTCCGCAGTAGGCGCAGGGCTTGGAGCGCACCTCGGGTCGTGACATGCCGTCATCGTCGCAAAGCGCACCCGCGGCATCCGGGGGCTTGCGCTCGCACGCCGACCCGGTTTGCGCAAGGCCCGCGCGGCGGCGGGCCCGGACGTGGTCCGCTAGCGACATGGACACCGCACCGGAGCGCACGAACGACACCGCCGACGACCCCGACGAGCTCGAGACGGCCGACGCCCCCTCGATCCCCGACACGACCGACGACGGCGACGCCCCGGTCGACAATCCCTCGGGCGGCTGACGCACGAGGAGCCCCGCACCTGTCCGGCGCGGGGCTCCTCGATGGGTCCTCAGTCGGTGAGGTCGAACTTCTCGTTCTCGCCGCCCTTCGGGCGCTGGCCCGTCACCTTCGAGGTGACCAGGGCGATCGCCGTCGCGAGACGTCCCCCCGCGCTCCCCCAGTACTCGCCGGTCAGCGCGGACACCTTCAGCAGCGTCACCCCCGGCGACTCGGGGCCGTCGGGGAACCATGCCTCGACGCTCGTCGACCACAGCTCCTTGAGCTTGGCGAGGTCGTCGATCACCTCGGCCTCGCCCGCCAGCGACAGCCAGGTTCCGTCGGTGCTGAACGACAGACCCACCTTCGGTTCGCGGCGCACGTGCTGGACGGCCGAGGCGTGCGTGCCGACGATGAACCAGAGGTCGCCATCGGACTCGCGCTCCTGCACCGTCAGCGGGTGCGCGTGCAGAGCACCGTCCTCGGCGCGGGTGGTGACCATGGCGAAGCGGAACTTCTTCAGCAGTTCGTTGAGCGTTTCGAGCTCGGACGCGGTGGTGGACATGAGACTCCTTCGGTTCGATCCTTCAGCGAATCGCGCGAGATGACGCCGCGCTATGCGTTGACGTCGGCCGCACCGTCTGCTCTGTCGGTGGCCGCCAGCGCATCGAGAGCTTCCAGCGCGTCGCGGGCGCGGCGCACACGCGCGTCGACCTCGTCGTCCCACCAGCGCGGTCCCCGCTCCCCCAGGCCGCGTTTGGCGATTCCCACGCGCTCGCGCGCGGCGGCGACGGCGTCGTCATCGCCGGTCCCCTTCGCCGTGCGCACCGCGGATCGCGCCCGCCCGAGATGCGAGCGCAGACGCACGGCCAGGTCCTCGGGGAGCCGCGGATCGGTCCGTCGCCATCGTCTGCCGTCGATCACGAGCCAACGCTCGTCGTCGGTGGTTTCGTCCGCGGATGCCATGACCCCAGTGCACCCTTCAGACAGGGGTCGCGAAATCTCCCCGGCACAGAGGGGACATCCGTGCTAGCCTCGTCAGTATTCGTTCTGGGACTTGCTTCATCGACGCCCGCCTCATCGCTGAGATGCCGGGCGCACGGCGCCGAGCCGTTTCCGACAGCAATCCCCCCTCTCACCATCGCGTGCCTCGCTCGACGGCTTCGGTCCTCGCCTCGCACTCGCGGAAAGTTCTTGTGTCTCTGCTTCACCCCTCGCCGCTATCGTGGCGCCAGGCCGATCTCGACGTGTACGTCGCGACGGTCGGATCCGACTACGCCGGTTTCGTCGGCGCGGGAACCTCGGGCTTCGAAGCCCAGGGCCCCCTCGGCGAAAATCTCGGTGTCCACACGTCCGTCGACGCGGCTCAGGCCGCCGTCGACGGGCACCGCGTACGCGCCACCACCACGGTGACGCGGCGTCCCCGTCCGCTCCGCACTCGTCGGAGCGGCGCCCACGGCCGCATTGCGGCCCAACATGAATAAAGGAAGAACACGATGGCCACTGGCACCGTGAAATGGTTCAACTCCGAAAAGGGCTACGGCTTCATTGCTCCCGACGACGGCTCCGCCGACCTGTTCGCGCACTTCAGCGCGATCCAGGGCAACGGCTTCAAGGAGCTCACGGAAGCACAGAAGGTCGAATTCGACGCTGAGCAGGGCCCCAAGGGCATGCAGGCGGCGAACATCCGCCCCCTCTAAGCTCCGCTTACCTCGAGAGCCGGGTTCGTCGCCATCGCGACGACCCGGCTTTCGTCGGTTTCCGGCACGTTTTCGCTCGCTGGGTTTCGGTTTCCCGAGAGCCCGCTGAGCATCGCGACGTATTCCGAGTCGCCCATACGGCCAGCCGTAGTGTGGGCCTCAGCGCGGAGTAGCCGCTCCGCCGTCCACCCCGGTCCTTCCCGATCCGAGGAGCAGAACATAGCCTCCACCGTCGTCGAGTCCCGTCTCGGCCCCGTTCGTCAGACCTACTCCGGTACCACCGAATTCCCCCCGATCACCAAGGCCTACACAGAGCTGTCTCAGGTCGTCCGTGAGAGCGGACTGCTCGTTCGCACGCCGGTGTTCTACTCCGTCGTCGCCGGCGCCATCGTGCTCGGCTTCGCCGGGTGCGTGACCGGCTTCATCCTCCTCGGCGACAGCTGGTTCCAGCTGATCGTCGCAGCGGTCCTCGGCATCCTGTTCACCCAGGTCGCATTCCTCGCCCACGAGGCCGCACACCGTCAGATCTTCGCCTCGGGCCCCGCCAACGACCGCCTGGGCCTGCTCATCGGCAACGGCATCGTGGGCATGAGCCGTTCGTGGTGGGCATCGAAGCACACACGACACCACGCCAACCCGAACCGGGTGGACAAAGACCCCGACATTGAGATCGACACGATCTCTTTCCTCGACGTCGACGCCGCCAAGGCCCGCGGCATCCAGCGCTGGATCACCCGGCGTCAGGGCTACCTGTTCTTCCCGCTGCTGGCTTTCGAAGGCATCAACCTGTACGTCCTGGCCTTCCGACACCTTTTCTCGCGCGGCGAGGTCAAGGGGCGCTGGGTCGAGATCGCCCTGCTGACGCTGCGGCACGCGCTCTTCATCGCGCCGATCTTCATCTTCTTGCCGGTCGGTCTCGCCTTCGCGTTCTTCGGCGTCTCGGTCGCGGTCTTCGGCATCTACATGGGAGCGTCCTTCGCCCCCAACCACAAGGGCATGCCGATCATCGCGCCCGGCGCGAAGCTCGACTTCTTCAGCAAGCAGGTGCGCACCTCGCGCAACATCTCCGGCGGCTGGTGGGCCACGTGGCTCATGGGTGGTCTGAACTACCAGATCGAGCACCACCTTTTCCCGAACATGCCGCGAACGCACCTCAGCAGGGCCCGTGTCATCGTGCGCGAACACTGCGCCACCCTGAACGTGCCCTACGTCGAGACCACGCTGTTGCAGTCGTACGGCATCGTCATCGCGTACCTCAACCGGGTCGGCCTGGCCGCCCGCGACCCCTTCGACTGCCCGCTGACCTCTCCGACGCGTCAGCTCAACGTCGAGTAGGCATCCCGACGACGGCGCCGTCCCCTCCGGGGCGGCGCCGTCGTCGTTCACCCGCGCGCGTCCGCCATCGGCGCGGGGCATTCTCCTCCGGCGTCCGTCGCCCTCTCGAAGTGCCACCGCTCGTTGGCGTAGGTCTGGCACAGACCCCACTCGCGTCCGTGATCGATGATCCACAGCTGCGCGTCGAGCGAGCCGATGTCGACGGCGTGACCGGTGACGTGACTCGACCCCTCGGGCGAGGCGACGTACTGTCGCGCGATCGCTTCGGAGCGGTAGGTGCGAATCGCATCCCCCAGCAGCCACCGCTGGTAGTCGGCGCTGCGCCACCCGCTGGTGACGTCGAAGACGATCCCGTCGACCTCAGCGGCCCGCTGGGCCGCGCGCAGAGCATCGCGCAGCTCACCATCGAGCCCGGTCATCGCGGGGTGCTGATCGTCGTAGACCGTCAGCGGCGCCTCGGCGGGGATCATCCCCTCGGCCTCGGTCGGCGAGAACGGCGCGTGCGCGCTCAGCCCCGCCGACAACGACGACGCCGTGGTCATCGCGAGCACTGCCGCGACCGCGGTGAGGACGACGGCGAGACCGACCGCGACCGCGACGAATGCGATACGGCCGCGAGAGGGGGATCGAGTGCGGGATGCCGAGGATGCCATGCCCCCATTCGAGCCGGGCCCGCGTTGCCGGGCCGTATTGCGGGGACCATACGACGGCGATACGCCAGAGCCGATAGCTCAATTGCGTGAGACCTCGTGCAGCACCGCGTCGCGGATTTCGCCGGCAGAGAGGGTCGCGGTCATGAGGGTGCACGCGGGCTGACGGCGGCGGTCGGTGGGCGAGCCCGGGTTGAGAAGGCGAAGGCCGTTCGGGGTGACGGTATCCCACGGGATGTGGCTGTGCCCGAACACGAGCAGGTCGGCGTCGGGGAATGCGGCATCCATCCGCTTCTCGCGCCCGAGCGACGCCCCGGTCTCGTGCACGACGGCGACCCGCACCCCGTCGATCTCGGCGCGCGCGATCTCGGGCAGGCGCGAACGCAGGTCGTCGCCGTCGTTGTTGCCCCACACACCCAGCACGGGGCCGAGCGTCTCGAGTTCGTCGAGCACGCTCGCGCTCACCCAGTCACCCGCATGCACGATGAGATCGACGCCGGATGCCGCTTCGCGCACCGCCGCGGGAAGCACGCGCGCCCTCCGGGGAACGTGCGTATCGGCCACGAGGAGCAGTCGGGTCGCCATGCCCCCACGCTATCGAGGCCGAGGTTGTCGGGGGCGGGAACGACTCCCGCTCCGGGCTCCGGCTCGCGCATACGTCGGCGATACGCCCCCGCACCTACGATGACGGGATGCGCGTGCTGATCGTCGAGGACGAACCCTTCCTCGCCGAGGCCATCCGCGACGGCCTCCGTCTCGAGGCGATCGCGGCCGACATCGCCGGCGACGGCGACGCCGCCCTCGAGGCCCTCGGCTACACCGCCTACGACGTGGTGGTGCTCGATCGCGACATCCCCGGTCCGAACGGCGATGAGATCGCACGCCACCTGAGCGCACAGCCTGCGGCTCCGCGCGTGCTCATGCTCACGGCCGCAGACCGGCTCGACGACAAGGCCAGCGGCTTCGAGAGCGGTGCCGACGACTACCTGACGAAACCGTTCGTTCTGCGCGAGCTGGTGATGCGCCTGCACGCCCTCGCCCGTCGTCCCGCGGCCTCGCTCCCGCCGGTGCTCGAGCAGCACGGCATCCGCCTCGACCCCTTCCGCCGCGAGGTCTATCGCGACGGGCGCTATGTCTCGCTGACCCGCAAGCAGTTCGCGGTGCTCCAGGTCCTCATGGGCGCCGGCGGCGGCGTGGTCAGCGCCGAGGACCTGCTCGAGCGCGCATGGGACGAGAACGCGGATCCGTTCACCAATGCCGTGCGCATCACGATCTCGACGCTGCGCAAACGCCTGGGCGAGCCGTGGCTCATCCAGACGGTCGCGGGCGTCGGCTACCGCATGGGTCCGGTCGATGCGTGAGCGTGCCCCCGGGCTCTCGGTACGACTCAAGCTCACCCTGAGCTACGCGGGCTTCGTCGTGATCGTGGGGATCGCTGTCTTCGTGGTGGGGTTCCTCGTGCTGCGCTTCCTCCCCGAGGGCAACCTGTACTCCCAGAGCGGTCTGTTCACGCCGGGTCGCGGCGACCTCACCGAGGTCTTCGTCCGCTACGCGTGGTACGCCGTGCTCGCGCTGGCGGTCCTCGGCCTCGGCGGCGGCTGGATCGTGTCGGGGATCATGCTGCGTCCGCTGCACCGGATCGCGGATGCCGCCCGCGCGGCGCGGGACGGCGACCTCGCGCACCGCGTCGAGTTGCCGGGGCGTCGTGACGAGCTGACGGACCTCGCCGACACCTTCGACGCGATGCTCGCGCGGGTCGAAGAGACCCTGGACGAGCAGAGGCGCTTCGCCGCGAATGCCTCTCACGAGCTTCGAACACCGCACGCCACGATGCGAACGCTGCTCGAAGTGGCCCGGGTCGATCCCGCCGGCGTAGACGTGGACCAGCTGCTGCACCGCCTCGAGCTCACGAACGAGCGCGCGATCCGTCTGATCGAGGCGATGCTCGCCCTCTCCCGGTCGACACGCGAGGATGCGCTCTCGCTCGAACCGACGGGAGTCGACGATCTCGTCGCGACCGTGGTGGCGGAGGCCGAGGGCGACACCCGGGGTCTCGACCTGGCGATACTCGGCGCCTCGGGCGGGGTGGCGCGGATCGACGAGACGCTGGTGCACCAGGCCGTGACGAACCTGGTCCGCAACGCGCTCGTGCACAACGTGGCGGGCGGCTGGGTGCGCGTCGCGGTGAGCGGCGAGGTCGACGAGGTGGTCGTCGACGTCGTCAACAGCGGCGACACGCTCTCGCACGAGCTCGTCGCCACGCTCCCCGAACCTTTCGTGCGCGCGGTCGGCCGTACGCGCGGGCGCGCCGACGGCACGGGCCTCGGACTCGCGATCGTCGCCTCGATCGCTCGCGCGCACCGTGGCCGCCTCGAGCTGTGGCCCCGCGACGGCGGCGGCCTCCACGCCCGCCTCTGGCTGCCCCGCTGACGACGAGCTCAGCGTCGAGCCGCGTGCCTGCCCCGGGCGGCAGCCCTCATCGCGACGACGAGGACCGTCCCGATCGCGGCGCCGATCGTGTTCGACAGGACATCCTCGGCATCCGGAACCCGACCGGGGATCCCCGCCTGCAGCGTCTCGACCGCGAGCGAGACGAGAGCGCACAGCAGAACGGATGCCGGCGACCACCGCAACGGCGGGAGCAGCGCGAGCGCCGCCCCGAGGGGGACGAAGAACGCGATGTTGAGGGCGACGTCGGCACCCGCGCCGAACATCAGCGCGCGCCACGACGACGGAAGGTGATCGAGGGCGTCGAGGACGACGGTGCGGGCCGGCCACGCGATCGCGCGGGGCGCGAGGGTGAGCACCCCCACCGCCGCGAGCACGGCCCCCGCCGACAGCACGCGGGCGGGAGTGAAGACGGGACGATCGGACACGCGGACCTCCAGGATCGGGAGATCCCATCCCAGCCTGCGAGGTGTTGCCCCGATGTCTCGGCTCCGGGATACGCGGACGATACGCTCGCGCCACGGCGGGACAATGGGAGCGTGTCCTCTTCGCGCCGTTTCCCCGTGCTCGCCCTCGTCATCGACCTCGTCCTCGTCGTCGTCTTCGCCGCGATCGGGCGGGCGACCCACGACGGCGACGTGCTGGGCCCCGCCGGTTCGGGACTCGCCACCACCGCCTGGCCGTTCGTAGTGGCGTTGCTGGTCGGCTGGATCGTGACGCGCGCCTGGCGTCGACCCGCCGCCATCGCGAAGACAGGACTGCCCGTGTGGGCGATCACCGTCGCGCTGGGCATGGTGCTTCGCGCGCTCAGCGGTCAAGGGGTCGCGGTGGCGTTCGTCGTCGTCGCCACGACCACCCTCGCCGTCATGTTGCTGGGGTGGCGCGGGATCGCCCGCCTCGCATCGCGGTCGCGACGGGCGTGAGGCCGGGTCGTACCCGGAGCGAGAGCGGTGGACGACCGGCGCCCCGCTGCCGGTGACGGCGGGTCGTGAGCCGGCCGGTCAGTCCGCGAGGGTCACGTCGACCTGGATCTCGGTCGCGAGACGCTCGAGCTGTGCGACGAGGTCGTCGACGGCGACGTCGGCCGCCACCGTCGCGGTGATGGAGGCCTCGAACAGGCGTCCGCCCGCCATCGCGGCATCCGTGGTCTGCGTCGACATGCGCTCGATACTCGCCCCGTGCGCGCCGAGCGCGGCCGACAGCTCGCGCACGATGCCGGGGCGGTCGTTGCCGACGACGTCGAAGGTGACCGTGCGGCCCGTGGTCTCGGCCGACCCCGCTCCCGCGTGGACGGTCACGGTGAGCGTGCCCGCGAGGCCTTCGAGCGCGGCGCGCACGGCATCGGCGCGGTCGGAGGCCACCGAGACCTCGATGATCCCGGCGAACGCGCCGGCGAGTTCGGCGAGCTCGCTGTTCTCCCAGTTGCCGCCGTGGGCGTCGACGATGTCGGCGACCGCGGACACGAGGCCCGCGCGATCGTCGCCGACGACGGTGAGGACGAGGGTGGTCATGGCGACAGCGTAGCGACACGCGCGCTGCTACCGTGGATGTTCAACCACAGGGGGTGAGCACGTGATCGCATCGCTGATCGCCGCCCTCAACCTGCTCCTGGCCACCGCCGAGCTGGCGCTGACCCCCGGCGGCGGCGCACCCCTGCTGGCGGTGGCCCTCGCCGCGGCCGTCGTGCTGACCGCGGTCGTCGTGCTCGTCGTCGCTCCGGCCCTCGTCGCCGCCACGCCGCCCCCGTCCGCGCGTCCGATCGACCCCTCGGCATCCCTCGCCCAGAGCGATCCCGACGCCGCGGGTCATCCGCGGCCCCGAGCTCCGGGGTTCGCGGTCCGCGTCGCGTAGCCCCCTGCCCCATCGCCTGACGACGGTCCGCAGCGAGGCCGCGACGCCGGTCGCTCGCGTGGTCTCCGCGCGCTGGGCGACCGATCAGTCCGTGATCGCTCGCTCTGATGGGATGCCCCGTGGACCTCTTCGCCTTTCCGCCCCTCGCACTGCTGCTCGACCTGACTACTCGCGCCCTCCTCGCCCTCACGTCGTTCTTCGACCCCCTTTCCGGCGGTCTCTCCGCCGCCCTCGCCGTCGTCGTCGTGACGCTCGCCGTGAGGGTCCTGTTGATCCCCGTGGGAGTGTCGCAGGCGCGCGCCGAGCAGACGCGTGCACGCCTCGCCCCGCGACTTCGTGTGCTGCAGGAGCGGTGGCGTAAGGATCCCGAGCGTCTCCAGCGCGAGACGATGCAGCTGTACCGCGACGAAGGCGCCTCCCCCTTCGCGGGCTGCCTTCCCGTGCTGGCCCAGGCACCCGTCGTCGGACTGCTCTACGCGGTGTTCCTGCACCCGCAGGTCGGCGGACACGTCAACACGCTGCTCGAGCACGACGTCTTCGGCGTTCCGCTCGGCCGGAGCCTCGTCGGAGCCCTGTCGGCGGGGACGACGGATGCCGGCACCCTCGCCGTCTTCGGGGTGCTCGTCGCCGTGATCGCCGGGGTGGCCGAACTCACACGTCGACTCCTGCGACCCTCGGTCGATCCGTCGGCGCCCGCGTGGACGACGGGGATGCTCGGCGTCCTGCCGTTCACGACGGCCGTGGTCGCGCTGTTCGCCCCCCTCGCGGCGGGGCTCTATCTCACCGTCACGACCGCGTGGACGTTGGTCCAGCGCCTGCTGCTGCGGCGGCGCTACCCGCTGCCGCGTTGAGTCCCGCCGCGGCGAACGCCCGGTCCCACCTCGGTGCGGCCGAGGCGTTCACCGCCGCCATGGCGAGCACGAGAAGGGCCGCCCCCGCGGGCAGGAGCATCGCGGTGGAGACGGAGACGTTCTCGGCCACCGCCCCGGTCACGGCTGACGACAGCGCCTGCGCGAGGGTCAGGGCCGAGGCGAGGATGGTCATCGTCGAGGCCGTGCGGCCGCGCGGTGCGCGGTGTCCGGCAAGGCTGAAGAGCGTGACGAGCGCCGGGCCGACGCCGATGCCCATGAGGCACAGCACCAGGGTGACGGTCGTCACGGATCCACCGACCGTATAGGCCCCGGCGGACGCGGTCAGCACACTGGCGAACAGCACGAGGCGCCAGCGCAGCGGGAAACGCTCGGGCACGAGGGCGACGGCGAGCGCCAGTACCGCCGACCCCACACCCATCACCCCGTACAGCAGCGCGCCCGCCTCGGGCGCCCCCTGTGCCTCCATGAACGCCGTCAGCGAGGTGAGGGTCGAGCCGAAGAACAGCCCGACGCCGAACACGGCGGCCACGAGCACGAGCATGCGCGGATGCAGCACCTCGCGCAGCGGCGCCATCGCGGTGCGCTCCGAGCGTTCGGGCACGGCGCGGCCGGTGGGGTGGAGGGCGAAGGCGGTCACGAAGACGAAGCTGAGGATCGAGGCCCCGACGATGGGAGCCCAGGCAGCGACCAAGGCCGCCAGCACACCGACCACGAAGGGACCGATGACGAACGCCGTCTCATCGGCCGCCGACTCGTAGGCCATGGCCCGGGAGAACGTGCGGTCCCGCCGCTCGGGGTGCACCCGCAGACCGATCAGCGCCATCACACGGCTGCGCGACATGGCCGCGGTCTGCGGGCCGGTCATGCCGATCACCGCGGCTGCTCCCAGCAGCAGGGCGTCCGACGTCGCGTACTCCACCACGAGGGGGAAGATCGCCAGCAGGATGCCGTTGGCCAGGCCCACCGGCACGAGCACCCGCCGCTGCCCGTAGCGGTCGGCGAGATCGCCGAGCACGGGACCGGCGACCACGACGCCGAGACCCACCGCCGCGGACGTCAACCCGCCGAGGGCGACGGACCCGCGCGTCGCGACGACGAGGGCGAGGACGCCGACGGTCATCATCGCGAACGGCAGCCGAGCCACGAAAGCGATCGGGAAGTACCAGAAGCCGGTGTGATGGACGAGGGGCCGATCCTCGACGGCGGGCGCTGTCATGACGCGGGTCTCCAGGGAGGGGGCGATGGAACGTGCCGCCTTGCCGGACCGGTAGGTAGTTGCACAGAGTGCGGCGGGGGGGATCCCGCGTCCCCATGCTACCGCGGGCGCCTCCCGGGCACCTGGGTGCGCGAGATCAGCCGACGAGGGCGGCGACCGCGGCGATGACCGAGGCCGCCGCCAGCACGAGGGCGAGCCCGATCAGCACCGCGTGCACGATGAGGAACGGCGTGGCCTTGCCCGCGGCGTTCTTCGCGCGGGGGTCTTTCGCCACGCGCACGAAGAAACGCGGCCAGACGACGACATTGAAGACGGCGTTGGCGAACAGCAGCGCGATGAGGACGGGTTCCATGCTTCGAGCCTAGGCGCCGCGGCTCACCTGACACGTCGACCGCCGCCGCCGCGGATCAGGCCGCGCACGAGATGCAGCGCCGCGCGAAGGGCAGCACCTCGAGACGAGCGTCGGCGATCGGCCGCCCGCAGTTCTCGCACACACCGAAGGTGCCGGAAGCGACCCGCTGGCGCGCCGCGGCGATCTCGCTGTGCTCCGCTTCCGCGCCCCGCCGCAAGGCATCGACCTGGGCCCACTCCCCCGACAACGTCGAGCCCTCGGGATCGTGCTCGTCGTCGGCGGTCGCGTCGGCGCGATCGTGACGCAGGCTCGCTTCGTCGTCGAGCAAGCGCGACAGACGGTGCTCCACCTCGCGCTCGCGTTCGTCGAGCATGCGCGTCGCGGTCCTGGCATCCATGCTTCGACGCTAGCCCTCACCACCGACACCGAGGCTGCGGAAAGATCTGTCTATGACCGCACTCCGACGACACTGGACCCCCACCGCCGTGGCCTTCCTCGTGCTGGCTCTGGCCGGCCTCGCGGGCACCTGGACCTTCAACGCCTTCGCGATCGTGCAGATGCGCGACTTCATCGGCGACCTCGTCTCGAGCGGGCCGGCGGTCTCGTCGATCACCGTCGATCTGCTGGTCGTGGCGGTCGCGGGGAGCATCTTCATCATCGTCGAGGGGCGACGGCTCGGCATGCGCTTCACCTGGCTCTACGTGGTGCTCTCGGGGGTGACCGCTTTCGCGTTCACCTTCCCCCTGTTCCTCGCGATGCGCCAGCGCCGGATCACCGCCCTCGCGGCCGAGGGCCCGGCACGCCCGTCGTGAGGCGCACCGGACCCCGGGCCAGCTGCTGTGGTGCCCGACGCTCAGCGAGCGGCGAGACCCTCGCGCAGGCCCTCGATCAGCGGCGTGGTGGGACGCCCGATGATGCGCGAGAGCGAACCGTCGGTCTTCTCCAGTGCGCCGCGAGCGATCGCGTCGTCGATCCCCGCCACGAACGCCGCCGTGCCGGCATCCAGTCCCGCCGCTTTCAGACCCTCCGTCAGCTGCTCGACCGAGACGCGCGTGTAGCTCACCGGACGGCCGAGCACCTCCGTCGCGGCTGCGGCGAGTTCGTCGTAGGTCCACGCGACGTCGCCGCCGACCTCGATCGTGCGGTCGGCGAGGTCGTCGGTGGTGAGGGCGATGGCCGCCGCCTCGGCGTAGTCGCGACGACTCGCGCTGGCGACGCGCACGTCACCCGTTGCCGCGACGATCTCGCCGGTGTCCGCCGCGCGGGAGACCGCGTCGAGGTAGTTCTCCGTGTACCAGTTGTGGCGGAGGATGGTGGCGCTGACGCCCGCCGCGGCGATCGCCTGCTCGGTCGCCTTGTGATCGGCCCCGAGGGCGTAGTCGATCTCGTCGACGCGGGGGGCGCTGGTGTAGACGAAGCGCTCGACACCGGCGGCGCGGACGGCGTCGATGACGTTGCGGTGGCCCGCGACGCGATCGGCGTCGGTGCCGGAGATGAGCAGAACGCGGGTCACGCCCTCGAGGGCGGGGGCGATCGTCTCGGGGCGCGCGTAATCGAGCTCGGCGACGGCGATGCCGCGGGCGGCGAGGTCGTCGACCTTGGCGGGGGTGCGCACACCGGCGACGATGTCGGAGGCCGCGATGCCGCGCTCGAGCAGAGCGTCGACGACGAGGCGCCCGAGGTGGCCGGAGGCGGCGGTGACGAGGAGGGTCATGATGGAATCCTTTCGGTGGGTTCGTCGGGCTCAACGCCCCGTGGCTCGTCACATTCCGGAATGCCGGTACCCACTTTCTGGTTAGGTACTTACATGAGCGTCAGTCTCGCGTCGATGCGCGCCGAACACCCCGGACTTTTCGCCGACGGGTGCCCCACACGCACGGTCCTCGATCACGTCATGGGCAAATGGGGGGTCCTGGTGCTGCTCGCCCTCTCGGACGGCACGCAGCGCTGGGGAGCCCTCCGGCGCAACATCGAGGGCATCAGCGAGAAGATGCTCGCGAGCACGCTGAAGACGCTGGAGGCCGACGGCCTCGTCCTCCGCACGGCCTATCCCGAGGTTCCACCCCGCGTCGAGTACGGCCTCACCGACCGCGGGCGCGGCCTCATGACGCACGTCATTCCGCTCATGGGATGGGTCGCCGATAACGCGACCGACATCGTCGGACGACGGGAGTGAGGGTGCGCGTCCCCTCCGCCCGCGCCATGCGCGACAGCCTCACCTTCCGCGCCCCGCGGCGCGTGCCGCTGCTGCAGGTCGCCAAGTCGGCCATCGCGATCGTGGCCGCATGGCTGCTGGCCGGCTGGCTCGTCCAGGGCCCGCCCCCGATCTTCGCCGCCATCGCCGCACTGCTGGTGGTCCAGCCGAGCATCAACCAGTCCTTCACGAGGGCGGTCGAGCGCAGCGTCGGAGTGATCGTCGGCGTGCTCATCGCGGCCCTGCTCGGCCTCGTGTTCGGCTCGCACCCGTGGGTCGCGTTGCTCTCGGCGGGAGTCGCCCTGGTGGTCGCGTGGGCGGCGCGCATCTCCGCCGGAGCGACGAACCAGATCGCGATCAGCGCCCTGCTCGTGCTCGCCCTCGGCACGGCGACCCCGAACTACGCCCTCGACCGCGTCCTCGAGACGCTGATCGGCGCGGCCATCGGCATCGTCGTCAACGCCGTGCTCGTTCCCCCCGTCCTCGTCCCCACCGCCCGCACGAAGGTCGACATCCTCGGTCGCGAGCTCGCGGCGGCACTGGAGCGTCTCGCAGACGCCCTCGAGACGCCGCAGACGTCGGCCTCTGCCGAGGGGCTCCTGCTCGAAGCGCGTCTCCTGCGTCCGGTTCGGGATGCCGCGGCCGACGCGATCCGCGACGGTGCCGACTCGCTGGCGCTGAACCCCCGGAGCGGTCGGCACCGCACCGCCCTCGCGGAGATGGATGCGCTCGTCGAGCGCTTCAGCCCCGTCGTCACGCAGACGATCGGCATGACGCGCGCCGTCTACGACGGCTACGAGCCGACGATCGTCGACGAACCGGCCGTCCGCGCGATCGCCGAACAGCTGCACCGCGCCGCACACGACGTGCGGCTGGCGTTCGCCCTCGACGCGGGTCCCGAGCGCGTCGTCGAGGAAGAGCCGGCCCTCACCCGCCCCCTGCAGATCCGCACGCCGTCGACCGCGCACTGGGTGCTCGTGGGCTCTCTGCTCATGGACCTGCATCGCATCCACGAGACGCTGCGCGACGACCAGGACTGAGAGCGCACGGCCGACCTGGGAACTCGCTCGCTGATCGCGCTCCCCCGGCCCCGCGTCCGCCCGCCCCTGATTGACTGAGCGCATGGGTACCGCGATGTTCCCCCTCGGGGCCGTCCTCTTCCCGCACACGCCCCTCGCGCTGCGGATCTTCGAGGAGCGCTATCTGGTCATGCTCGGGCGCCTGCTCGACGAGACGGATCCCGCCTTCGGCGTCGTCCTCATCGAGCGCGGCAGCGAGACCGGCGGAGGCGACCAGCGCTTCCCCCTCGGCACAATGGCACAACTGAGCCAGGTCGTGCCGCAGGCCGGACAGATGCAGATCGTCGCTCTCGGAACCGAACGCTTCGAGATCGTCGAGTGGCTCGACGACGACCCCTACCCGCGGGCAGACGTGCGCGCGCTCCCCGATCTCGAGTGGAACGACGCCCTGCTCCCCCTGCTCGAGGAGGCCGAGAGGATCGTCCGTCGTGTCCTGGGCCGCGCCCGGATGTTCGGCGGCACGCGGTGGGATCCCGAGGTGGAGTTGGCCGAGGAACCGCTCCCCCGCGCCTGGCAGGTTGCAGCGATCGCCCCGCTCGGCGAGCTCGACCAGATGGAGCTGCTGCGGTCGGCGACCCTCGGCGGGTTGCTGCGCGCGACGATCGACCTCACGCTCGCGGCCGAGCCGCTGCTCGGCGACCCCGTCCCCGACGGCGTGATCATCGTCGACGACGAGGGCCCGAGCGACGCGGACTGAACCGCACCGCCGCCCGCCACCGCGGGCGGGCGATGCCGGGGCACCGCGTCGCGTCAGCGCCGGCGTCCCGACCAGGAGACGGCCGGGACGCCGCGCCGAGGAGCGACGTCCCGGCTCTCGTCAGTTGAGTTCGCGCACCGACGAGGGGATGACCCCGTCGCCGTAGAGATCGATCGCGAGATCCTGCAGCGAGGTCAGCGCGACACGCTGAGTGAGCGGACCGTACGAGATGCGGGCGACGCCGAGCTTCTCGTACTCGCCGGCCGACAGCGCCCCGGGGAAGCCGATGACGCTCAGACGCTGCTCTCCCAGACCCTCGACCAGCCGACGGGTCGTCTCCGCGTCCAGAAGACCGGGGACGAACACCGAGGTCGCTCCGGCATCGAGGAAGGCGCGTCCGCGCTTCACGGCATCCGCGATCTTCTCGTCGAGCGGGCGGTCGCCGCCCTTGACGAACACGTCGGTGCGCGCGTTGAGCACGAAGGGCACGCCCTCGGCCTCCCCCGCCGCGATGACGGCCTCGACCGCTGCCACCGCCTCGTCGAACGGCTTGACCCGGTCCTCGACGTTGGCGCCGACGATGCCGACGCCGATCGCGCGGCGCGTCGTCTCGCCGGGGTTGCCGAAGCCGGCGTCGAGGTCGGCGGTCACCGGCACATCCACCGCCGCGACGATGCGTCCCACCATGTCGAGCATGACCTCGAGCGGGATGTTCTCGCCGTCCTCGTAACCGAAGGTGGCGGCGATCGAGTGTCCGGCCGTGGCCAGGGCCTTGGTCTCGGGCAGGGCGGCGACCGCACGGGCCGAGACGACGTCCCAGATGTTCACGACCCGCAGGATCTCGGGCGCCGTGTGCAGCTTCGCGAAGGCCTCGGCCTTCTCGCTCAGAGCGTTCATGCCTGTTCTCCGTTCGTACGACCGGCATCGGCCACGATGGCCTCGGCAATCGGGGTCTGCCCGGCGCCGAAGCGGATGAAGCGCCCCACCGTGGCGGGCTGGAGGAGTACGGCCGCCGCGACGGCCGCGACGTCGGCTCGCGAGACCTCGGCCTTGCCCTGCGGCGCCGTGGTGATGCGACCCGTGGGCTCGTCCGTGGTGAGCGTCCCGGGGCCGAGGATCGTCCAGTCCAGATCGCTCGCGCGCAGGTGGTCGTCGGCCGCGAGCTTCGCGTCCGCGTAAGCGAAGAACGCGTCATTGGGGTCGATGCCGTGGTCGGGCGTCGAGCCGATCCACGAGACCATGACGAAGCGCCGCACGCCGGCCTTGGCGGCCGCGTCGATCGCTCGTTGCGCGGCATCGCGGTCGACCGCGTACGTGCGCTCGGCGCTGCCGCCGCCCGCTCCCGCCGACCAGACCACGGCATCCGCTCCCGAGAAGGCCTCGACCATCTCGCCCACATCGGCCTTCTCGACATCGAGCACGAGCGGCGTGGCGCCCGCGCTCTCGATGTCGGACGACTGCTCCGCCGCGCGGATGACCGACGTCGCCTCGTCTCCACGGTCGGCGAGCAGCCGAGCCAGATGGAGGGCCACCTTGCCGTGCCCTCCCACGATCACGATGCGTTCCATGTCACTGTCCTCCTACTTTGTCGATCGACATCTTCAGGATCACTCGATCCGCGCTGTCCGGCGGAGCCGCCTGCTCGGCGTTGCCGTAGCGCTGCCCGAGGCGCACGTAGAACGCCCCTGTCGGATCGGGCTCGGCCGCGATCAGACGCCCGCGCACCTCGACATAGCGATACGGGCGTTCGGGATCGAACACCATCAGGCTCATCGAGGGGTTGCGCTGCAGGTTGCGGAACTTCTGCCGCGTCGAGGTGTGCGTGAAGAGCAGGTGCTCCCCGTCGAACTCGAACCACATCGGATTGACCTGCACCGTGCCGTCGGGGCGAACGGTACCGAGGCTGCCGTAGTTCGGGTTCTCGAGGAGGTCGCGGTGTTCGTCGGGGATCATCCGTGTCCTTTCGCCGAGGATCCTGGACCGACCCTACGCACCACCACCGACATGCCCCGCGGGCTTGACGACCCCCGCGAGCGGCTCCGTGTCAGTAGACGTCGCCGTCCACGTAGACCCAGCGCCCGCCGCGCCGCGCGAACCGGCTGCGTTCGCGCAACTCGCCACGCTCACGGCCATGCCGCCAGGCGGCGCGGAAGGTCACGGTCGCGGCATCGCCGTCCTCGGAGGCATCCTCGATCACGAGCGCTATCCACTCCGTGCCGTCGTCGACGACGATGTCGTCGGGGCGGGTGCGCGGATGCCATGACCTGGCCAGATGCCCCGCGTCGCCGACCGCGAACGCGGTGTAGCGCGAACGCATCAACCGTTCCGCGCTCGGGGCGACCGCGCCGTCCAGGATCGGTCCGCAGCACTCGCCGAACGGAGCGCGACCGCACGGGCACGCGGCATCCGGTGCCGGACGATACGAGGCGGAGCCGAAGGACATCCGGCCACTCTAGGTCAGCGGGCCACCCCGCGTGCCAGGATCGAGGGCGTGACCGATCGCCTCATGCTCCTCGACACCGCCTCAGTGAACTTCACCAATGGCACTTACTCGCGGCGTTGGCTACGTTCGACTGTCCAGGGAGAGCGCTGACTCAACCTCTGTCGCCCGCCAACGGCAGATCATCGAGACGCACGCCAAGAGCCGAGTGTGGGAGCTCGTCGAGACAATCGATGACGCCGACGTGACCCCCGCGCGGTGTGTGCCCGTGGTCGGCTGGATACGTTCCGACGCTCATTAGGCGCATCATTAGCTCGGCGACGGGCAGCGGACTCTTCATCGCCGCCGCGTCTCTCCCGGAAGGGCACTTGACTGAGTCTGGCCGATCCGCGCGTTACATTCGCCCCATGACGAATGACGAGGGTATGGCCCTAGCCACTTGGCTCCAAGTAGCCGCCTCCCTTCTCTCAATCGTCCTCGCACTCATCGGGCTTTGGATTGCCGTCCGAGTAGCCCGAGAACAACGCGACAATCGAGACTTCCAGCTCGATCGCGAACTCGCCGACAACTTCGGCCATCGCCTCGACCGGCTACTTGCTGAGCTCGACCGCGGACAGATAGATGTGACAACGGCCAGCCTGGGCTACAGGGATGCGTTAAAAGTGTGGGCCAGCCGGGTGACACAAACATCGACCGGCAGAGAGCGGCGCGAGATTGAGTCCTTCCTCGTCGAATTAGAGATGAGTGCCGCCCGAGGCATGTCCGTCAGGCGCGGTGAGCCAGCAGATATTCTGGCGTCAGTCACGTACTCAGGGGCATTCCACCGAGCGCAGCACATCACACGCGCATGGTCCTATCCGGAGCAGCGACGGGAAGTGCTCACCTCCATTCTTCGCGACCGCGCCTCGGAGATGCCTAACCCGCGATCCAGCCCGAAAGTGCAGGCGCAACGCTGGCTTCTTGTGTCCAACCCGCATAGGCGGCAAATCATCCGTGCATTCCGCACGGCTCGCGTCTTCTGGCTCATGACTCTAGACGACATCAGGCGTCGACGGGTCCGACAATCTGTCTCTGAGTGGATCGCCGAGCGTCGCGGCGAACGCGCTGAGCGTGCGGCCTTCAAACGGGAGCAGCGCGCCGCTCGCCTCCGACTGTTGTCCTCCGCAAAGGTGGGAGGCGACTCCTCCCGGCCCCTCACTCGTCCCCCCGGTGCGGCATAGCGTCTATCCGTGCATACATAGCATGCTCTTGTTTTCCAGTTCTCCGCACTTCGCCCCCTCCGCCTAAATATCATGTTCACAGATCGCACAGGACGGACAGGATCGCATGAAGCCTGAAATCAACGGATTTGCCGAGAAGTCGCGTCTCAACGCAGACCAGAGCGTCTACCGAGGCCGTCTTACGCTGCCTGGGACACAATGGACGGGGCTTAGAGCCGACGCGGTCGCCACGGTGACTCTGACCTTGGAACAGATTGCGGACGCGGCCGAGAGCCGGCTTCTGTGGACAGATCAGTCTGTGCAGCGGGGCATTTTGCCGACCGCCGCGCGGGGCACGGCCAATGAACTCCCGCTCTCCGACGGATATCCGGACGAGACGATTTACGTCTTCGATGGAGATAACGCCGACGACATGGCGGAGAAGCTGCTCCGTGGAGAGCGACTGTTTCTCAACCCGCTCGTGTGGAACTTGCGACCAGGCACTTTCACCGCGTACTGGGACGAATCCGACCGATCCATCCTGGTGTATTCCGGGAAGGTCTACCTGCCCGACTCCCACCACAGGCACCAAGCGATCCTTAAGGCTGTACGCAGCTATCAACAGCATCCGGCTGGGTATCCGAAGTTTGACCTTGCCCGCCAGTTCAAGGTCGAACTCTATTTTCTGGACCGCGAGGACGAGGGCAACTACTTCTACGACAAGAACCAGCGCACGAAGCCCACCGCGCTGTCGAAGGCGTACGACCTCACCACCGAGGACGACCTCTCCACACTGGCGAAGCGGGTCCTGGAACTCAACCCGAACCTCGATGCCGGGACAAATCGGGTCACGGATCGGCTCAGCCGGAAGGCCCCCTACTTCGTCACTCTCTCGACCCTCCGCGAGGTGATGCGAACGTATGCCGGGGGCACGGAGGTTGAAGACGCACAGCTGGAGGGGCTTGCTGCGATTGCTGCTGAGTTCTTCGATCTGCTCGCTGGAGTACGCCCCGAACTCCGAGCGACGACCCCACAATCCGCGCGCGACGAGTCGCTCGCCTCCCAAGCGGTGCTCATGCACGGGTACGCCGCGATCATGCAGGACTACAGCCTCGATCGCGCAACGCTCGGCAGTTCGCGGGCGCGCAAGCTGTGGGCTGCACGGCTAGAAGCACTCGACCCAGCACGAACCTATGTGGCCGGCGGCTGGTCGGGTGATTTCCTGTCTGTCCATAATCCTCTCTGGCAAGAGGTTGGAGTCGTCCAGATTCGCCCGACGACTGGCGCCCGGACTATCGCCAACAACGGAGGAAGCCGCGCGCGGGCCGGACAGGCTCTGCGTGAGTACGTGCGCCGAGAGGTGCCCGGTGACTAGCGGCGAGGACGCGAGCGAGGTGGATCCGGAACCAACCGACGCCTCGAACAGCCAAGCCCCAGTCACCGCCCCCGCCACAAACCCAGATACCGAAGACGAGCGCGGCCGACCGTCCCTGCTCGCAGGGCGATCCAGCCAGCCCCTTGGCGAACGCGAGGTCAGGGCGGTTGCCGAGACATTCGCTGGTCTCGATTACACCGTGCCGATCCGGTATGACAGTGACGGACGAACCTCCTTTCGCATCGAGCTCGACGAGTTCGACATACGTACAGGCATCGTTGTTTACGGTCGGGACATCTATCCCGGCACGGGACTCGTCGACCCGAATAGCGCCCTTGGTATGCAGGCAGCGGCAGCGCACGAAATCAGCCATTACTACCGCTGGCGAGACCGCACAGAACTTCCCGAACTCGACTTCGAGCACCTCGACGAAGCGCTAACAAGCCTCGACGCAGCTATCCGCTTCTCTCAGCTCCCCCCGCACCATGTGCGCCAACTGATACTCGACGCAATACAGAGAATTCAGTTGCATTATCAGAGCGTGCGCAACGCCGAGTAAAATGCAGGGCTTGCCTGTGTGCACATCGAGCCCGATCGACCATGCCCTCGCGACCTCGGCGCTTGGCGCCGCACAGCTAACGCCCCCGGTCCCGCTTTCACGAGCGTGCCGGGGGCGTTTCGTCATTTATGAAGACGGTCGAGTCCGCTCGGGTGGGGACGGCCCTACTACGAGAGCGGCACGCCGCTCGGGGGCTGACTTGCATCGCGCCGCTCAAGTGCCTCAAGCAACGTCACTGACGACAGGAACGTCCCAAACAGGTAGTCGAGGAACTCTTCGCCGTACGCAGTCCGCTGGCGATCGTTTCGGTGGCGAATTCCAAAGTTGTTCGCGATCTTGAAGAGGTCATCCTCGTCCTTGCCAAGAACGACCTTGGCCCTGCCGCGACGCAATTCCAGGGCGCCGGCGAGAAGGGCGAGCGCCTGTCGCTTCTGGGTGCTCGATGCGCCCCGTTCACGGAAGTCGCGAATCGCGTGCGCGACTTCATCCTCTGGGTTTCCCCAGCCTTCCGCCGCCCGAGCGTCCGCACTGTCGTCGATAGGGTTCCCGAAGCGATGGATCAGACGTCCGCGCTCTTCACCCGCGCGGCCGAGGACAAGTTCCACACGGTGTCGGCGAAGGAGATCATTGACACGCCAGCGGTAGACCGCTCCCCCGGACTCGGCGCTGTGGGAGTCGTAGTGCGGCCCGCAGTCGCCATACTCGTGGTGGTACAGAATCGTCCGCGGCCTCTGCGCTTGGTCGTGAAAATACTCCATGATTGAGTAGAGAACGGGCTCGTCCCAGTCCCCACCCATGGTTTGAGTACCGTCCCACCCAAACGGCATGTGAATGGCTCGGCGGACCCGCTCACCCACCTCGTCAAAGTCAACAGGGGCATCGGAGCACCATCGCGGTAGCGCAACGGGAAAGTACCCGCGGTCTTGTAGATCGAGCAGGAGCTCGGCGTACTGAACGCCAAGGGCGTCGTACGGGTTGCCCGGTGCCGACGTGTGGCCCCCGCGCTCGGCGTAGTAGCGCGGAGCAACATACGGCATGAGGCGGGAATCGTCCTTCGTGAGGTCGAGTAACCACCCGCGCATTGACGGGATGTGCACGTCCGGCTCAAACACGTTGCGTGTCCCGAACTCCGCCGAGAACGTGGTCACCACGGCGTGGTCGTCGAACGCCTCGCTGAGTAGGCGAGCAATCGCCTGAAACAGAATGTCCTCCGGTAACAGCCTCACACGCTTGGCTTCCCAGACGAAGAGTTCTTTCGGCCAGACGAGCCGATATTGCGGTTCCGCCACGGCGATAGCCTAAGCCGCCGCGAGTGGATTGCGCGGTCACCGCGAGTATCCGCGCCGCAGGTGCCGTCACTACGATGGCGACATGTCAACGTCACGCACAGAAAAGTTGCTTTCACTCGAAACCGCGCCGCTGTACTTCCGCGCCCCCGCATGCGCCTCGGGCGGCAAGAGGGAAGGGCATCGAAGTGACGGAAAATGAATCCGATTCGCTGGGCCCGGGCGATGAGTTGGAGGTGGACCCGGACCTGCAGCGGATGATCCTGGACAACGTTCTGAGAGGGATTGCGAACGAGATGGTCTTGACCGGAGAGGTCGACGCGTCGCGGCTCACGCTGGACGAGTTGCTCGCGCTTGCCTTCGCGAGGATGAAGGAACATCTGCGAGACGGCGTCGAGTTCGCGATGGTCGTTGACCACAGTTCGACAATCCTGGCTGAGGCCCGGTCGTATGCTAGCGACGGAAAAGAGGAATTCGCTTTCGTTTTCTACGGACTGTTCGTCGAGCATCTCCTCAATCGAGCGATCCGGGACCGAGCCGTGCAGCTTGGCCTATCTGAGCGCGAGACGGTTGAGCTCATGCGGCGGGCCATGCCCGATAAAATGGGGCTCACCTGGAAGCTGCTGTTCGGCGAAGACTTCCCAGCGCTACTGCGCTCGGACATCAAATTCATCTCGGACCGCCGAAACTCTTTCGCGCACTACAAGTGGCAAGACCATCCAGAAAAGTTCCTCTTACCCGACGAGATTCGGAAGCGCCGCGAGGAAGCGGAAGCCACGGCGGAGAGAGCCGTAACGACTCTCGATGAGCATCTCAGGCAGTTCTTCGCGACCGATGGGGACGCAATAGACCACTGGTTGACTGGAGCCGAGGAGTCCCACGATGAACCACAAGCCTGAAAAGTTGCTTTTACTCGACACCGCCTCGCTCTATTTCCGCGCGTTCTACGGGGTACCCGACAAGGTCAAGGCGGCCGACGGCTCGTCGGTGAACGCCGTGCGGGGTCTGCTCGACATGATCGCGAAGCTGGTCACGACGTACGAGCCCTCGCGGCTCGTCGCCTGCTGGGACGACGACTGGCGCCCCGCGTGGCGCGTCGACCTCCTGCCGAGCTACAAGGCCCACCGCGTGGTCGAGGCCGTTCCCGCCGGGCCCGACGTCGAGGAGATCCCCGATCCGCTCGAAGCGCAGATCCCCCTCATCCGCGAGGCGCTGGCCGTGCTCGGCATCCCCGTGGTGGGCGCCGCCGAGCACGAGGCCGACGACGTCATCGGGGTCCTCGCCACGCGCGCCGACGTCCCGGTCGACGTCGTCACCGGCGACCGCGACCTCTTCCAACTGATCGACGACGATCGCGGCATCCGGATCGTCTACACCGCTCGAGGGATGAGCAATCTCGAGCTCGTCGACGACGCGGCCGTCTTCGCCAAGTACGGCGTCCACGCCAAGCAGTACGCCGACTTCGCGGTGCTGCGCGGCGACCCCTCCGACGGGCTGCCCGGCGTTTCAGGCATCGGCGAGAAGTCCGCGGCGGCGCTGCTCACCGCGTGCGGCGACCTCGACGGCATCCGCGCGGGGGTCCTCGAGGGCACCGCGGGAACACCCGCCCAGCGCGCGAAGATCGCCGCCGCCGCGGACTACCTCGAGGTCGCCCCGACCGTGGTGCGCGTCGCGCGCGAGCTCGACCTCGAGCCCTTCGACGACCGCCTCGGTCCCGTGGACCGGTCCGCCGCCGAAGAACTCGCCGAACGCTGGAACCTCGGATCGTCGATGACGCGGGCGCTGGCCGCCCTCCCCGCCTGAGCGGGCTCAGCGACCGCGCTCGAGCCAGGCGCGCAAGCGCTCGAGCGGCCAGGTCGTGACGATCCGGTCGACGGGCACCTGCAGAGCCTCGGCGCGCGCGGCACCGAAGTCCAGCAGCGACAGTTGACCGGGAGCGTGCGCGTCCGAATCGATCGCGAAGAGGCATCCCGCCTCGATCGCCAGAGCCAGCAGGTCGTCCGGAGGATCCTGTCGCTCGGGTCGCGAATTGATCTCCACCGCCACACCCGAGGCCGCCGCCGCTGCGAAGACCTCGCGCGCGTCGAACTCCGATCGAGGTCGCGTCCCCCGCGCTCCCTCCACGAGCCGGCCGGTCACATGCCCGAGCACGTCGACCCGCGGGTCGCTCGCCGCCGCGACGAGCCGTTTCGTCATGGGCCCGCGTTCCATGCGCAGCTTGGAATGAGCGGATGCCACGACCACATCGAGCGCGTGCAGCAGCTCGTCCTCCTGGTCGAGGGCACCGTCGTCGAGGATGTCGACCTCGATGCCGCTGAGGAGCGTGAACCCGTCGCCCCGATGACCGCGCACGATGTCCATCTGCGCGCGGAGCCGCTCGGGCGAGAGTCCGTTCGCGACGGTGAGTCGCGGAGAGTGATCGGTGAGGGCGAGGTACTCGTGACCGAGTCCGCGCGCCGCGTCGACCATGGCCTCGATCGGCGTCAGTCCGTCGGACCACTCGCTGTGGCTGTGCAGGTCGCCTCTCAGCTGCGCCCGCAGCTCGGAGCCTCCCACCGGCGCCGATTCGGCGCGCAGCTTCGCCAGGCGCTCGGGCACCTGGCCCGCGAGCGCCTGCTGGATGACCGAGAAGGTGGACTCGCCGATGCCCGCACGACGACGCAACGCAGGATCGCGCAGTTGCACGTCGCTCAAGCCCGCGATCGCGGCAGCCGCCGTGCGGAAGGCCTTCGACTTGTACCGCGAGGATCGCTCCCGCTCGAGCAGGTACGCGATCTCCGTGAGCGCGTCGAGCGGGTCCACGGCTACTCCGCCAGCGTTCTCGACGCCTCGACCCAGTCGTCGAGCTTCGCGGAGGCGCGGCCGTCGTCGATCGCGGCCGCGGCATCGGCCATGGCCTCGGCCAGTCGCTCCAGGATCGGACGCTGCACCTGCGCGGCATCCTGGAACAGTCGGAACGACACCAGACCCGCCGCGGCGTTCAGCAGCACGATGTCGCGCACGGCACCCTGGTCGCCGCCGAGCACGCGCCGCACCACGGCGGCGTTGTGGTCGGGAGACCCGCCCAGCAGGTCGTCCATGTCGGCGAGCGGGATGCCGAGATCGCGCGGATCCAGGTCGTGCTCGTGGACGTCACCGCGGCTGATCTCCCACACCCGGCTGTGCCCGGTGGTGGTCAGCTCGTCGAGACCGTCGTCGCCGCGGAACACCAGGGCGGTCGCTCCGCGCGTGCGGAAGACGCCCGTGATGAGCGGCACGCGGTCGAGGTGCGCGACGCCCACCGCATTGGCCTCAGCGCGCGCGGGGTTGCAGAGCGGGCCGAGGAAGTTGAACACCGTCGGCACGCCGAGCTCCGACCGGGTGGCCGCTGCGTGGCGGAAGCCCGGGTGGAAGGCCGAGGCGAAAGCGAAGGTGATGCCCGTGCGGTCCAGGATCTCGGCGACCTTCTCGGGCGACAACGTCAACCCGATCCCCAGAGACGACAACACGTCCGAAGACCCCGAGGCCGAGCTCGCGGCACGGTTGCCGTGCTTGACGACGGGAACTCCGGATGCCGCGGCCACGACAGCCGCCATCGTCGAGATGTTCACGGTGCCGTAGCGGTCGCCGCCCGTGCCGACGATGTCGAGGACATCGGCGCGGACCGGGAGGGGCACCGCGGCTTCGAGGATCGCGTCGCGGAAGCCGACGATCTCCTCGACCGTCTCGCCCTTGGCCCGCAGCGCCATGAGGAACCCGCCGAGTTGAGAGGGCGTCGCCTCCCCCGCCATGACCTTGCGCATGGCCCAGGTGGACTCCGACACGCTGAGGTCGTCGCCGGCCAGCAACGACGTGAGGAGATCGGGCCAGGTGAAACGTTCCGCCATGCCATGATCCTTCCACACGCGTGTCGCGCGACAGCGCTCTGCACCCGCCGACGAAACAGCCTCCGTACCGGGGATTACTTGGAGATTCTGAGGCTTCCCTAAGTCTCGACGATGGAATATCGCAGGGTAGGGATGGGAATATCGGGCTCTCGGATCGCGCATAATGGAACGGTGACGACCTCAGCGACGTATTCCCAGGCTGTGCGTGCCGTGAAGCGGCCCGACCCGGTCGCCGTGGGCACCATCGTGTGGCTGGGCAGCGAGGTCATGTTCTTCGCCGGCCTGTTCGCGATCTACTTCACCCTCCGCAGCACGTCGGCCTCTCTGTGGGCCGAAGAGACGCAGCTGCTGAACGTTCCCTTCGCGACCGTCAACACGATCATCCTCGTGCTGTCTTCGGTCACCTGCCAGATGGGCGTCTTCGCCGCGGAGCGGTACCAGCCGTACCGCACCGGCAAGGCCACCGGCTTCCTGAAGTGGGGAATGGTGGAGTGGTTCTACCTCACCTTCATCCTCGGCGCGGTCTTCGTGTCGGGTCAGGTGTGGGAGTACGCGACCCTGGTAGCCGAAGGCATGCCCATCAGCGCCAACCCCTACGCCTCGGCCTTCTACATCACCACCGGCTTCCACGCCCTGCACGTGACGGGTGGCCTCATCGCCTTCCTGCTCGTGATCGGCCGTGCGTACGCCGTGAAGAACTTCGGTCGGAAAGAGATGACCACCTCGATCGTCGTGTCGTACTACTGGCACTTCGTCGACGTCGTCTGGATCGCCCTGTTCTTCGTCATCTACTTCCTCAAGTAAGAGAGCAGTACTCCACATGGCACGCGAGAAGAAGACTCGTCGGGCGTCCGGGCGTCGTAGCCCCCTGGCCGCCGCCGCGCTCATCGGCATCGGACTCCTCCTGACCGGAGGCGTCTACGCCGGCGCATCGGCCGCGATGGCCGCCACCTCCAGCACCCCCACGAGCGAGGCGAACTCGGCGTCGGCGGTCGAAGAAGGGCAGAAGCTCTTCCAGGCCAACTGCGCCACGTGCCATGGTCTCGACCTGCAGGGCAGCCAGCAAGGCCCGTCGCTCTTCGGCGTCGGCGAGCTCTCGGTGCACTTCCAGGTGTCGACCGGTCGTATGCCGTTGCAGGCCCAGGGTCCGCAGGCTCCGGTCAAGCCCGTGCAGTTCACCGAGGAGCAGGTCAACGCGATTGCCGCGTACGTCCAGTCATCGGCCCCCGGCCCGAGCTACCCCACCGAAGACCTGGTCGACGGTCAGGGCGACCTGTCGCACGGCGCAGAGCTCTTCCGCATCAACTGCGCCATGTGCCACAACGTGGCCGGCGCCGGTGGCGCGCTCACCGAGGGCAAGTACGCCCCCGACCTGCACACCACCACCCCGGTCAACATCTACGCGGCCATGGTCACCGGCCCCCAGAACATGCCGGTGTTCAACGACCTGAACCTCACCCCCGAAGACAAGCGCGACGTCATCTCCTACCTGATGTACCTGCAGAAGAGCGACTCGCCCGGTGGCTACGCCCTCGGTTCGCTCGGCCCGGTCTCGGAGGGTCTGTTCATCTGGATCTTCGGTATCGGGGCGCTCATCGCCCTGACCGTGTGGATCACGGCGAAGTCCAACTGACCGTCGTCTTCGACATTACGTAAACGCACGAGGAGCACCATGGCACACGAGGACGACGCACTCGAGCACGAGAGGGCTTCCTGGAAGCCCACCTCGGGGCTCGCCGTCGCGGTTCCCGACGCCGTACAGAACCCCGGCCTTCCCGGCCACCGTCAGCGCATGACCGATCAGGACCCGCAGGCGATGAAGCGTGCGGTTCGCACGGTCTACACCCTGTTCTACTTCTCGGTCGCGGCGAGCATCTGGGCGAGCATCGCCTACATGATCTTCCCGATCGAGTCGGGCGCGCTGATCGACATCCGGTACAACAACCTCTTCATCGGACTCGGCATCGCCTTCGCGCTGCTGGCGATCGGCATCGGCACCATTCACTGGGGCAAGTCGGTCATGTCCGACAAGGAGTACATCGAGGACCGTCACGCCACCCGTGGCCGTGACGAGGTCCGCGAGGGTGCGATCAATGTCTTCGCCGAGGCCGACAAGGACTCGGGGTTCGGACGTCGCGAGATCATTCGCAACTCGATGTTCGCCGCCCTGGCCGCCTCGGTCATCCCGGGTATCACGCTGTTCCGAGGCTTGGCGCCGCAGGACCAGGACCCGGTGAAGCTCCTCAGCCACACCATGTGGAAAGAGGGCATGCGCCTGACGCACGACCCCTCGGGTCGTCCGATCCGCGCGGCGGACGTGACCCTGGGGTCCGCCTTCCACGTGATCCCCGAGGAGCTCGCGGGCCTGGGCCACGACGAGGGCTACCTCGAAGAGAAGGCCAAGGCGATCGTTCTGCTCATGCGCATGCAGCCTGAGCAGCTCAACCCCGAGACCAACAATCTGGACTGGTCGTACGACGGCATCATCGCGTACTCGAAGGTCTGCACCCACGTCGGTTGCCCCGTCGCGCTCTACGAGCAGCAGACCCACCACCTCCTGTGCCCCTGCCACCAGTCGCAGTTCGACGTCGCCAACGGTGCGGCCGTCATCTTCGGCCCGGCCGCCCGTCCCCTGCCGCAGCTCCCCATCACCGTCGACGCCGAGGGTTACCTCGTCGCGCAGAGTGACTTCCACGAGCCCGTCGGCCCCAGCTTCTGGGAGCGCTCATGAGCATCGGTACCCATCCCACCGAGAACGTCACCACCGAACCCGCGGTGCACGCGGGTCCCCCCGCGACGAGCGGGCGCGACGGCAAGCCGCTCGGCGGCCGCTTCGTCGGCTCGGTCGCGAACTACATGGACGAGCGCACGAGCATGTCGGGCATCGTCAAGGAGCTCGGCCGCAAGGTCTTCCCCGACCACTGGTCGTTCATGCTCGGCGAGATCGCTCTGTGGAGCTTCGTCGTCGTGCTGCTCTCCGGCACCTTCCTGACGTTCTTCTTCCAGGCCTCGATGGTCGAGACGCACTACAACGGTGCGTACGAGCCCATGCGCGGTATCGCGATGTCCGCCGCCATGGAGTCGGCTCTGCACATCTCGTTCGACCTGCGCGGCGGCCTGCTCGTTCGCCAGATCCACCACTGGGCGGCGCTGGTGTTCGTCGCCGGTATCGGCGTGCACATGCTCCGCGTGTTCTTCACGGGCGCGTTCCGCAAGCCCCGCGAGCTCAACTGGGTCGTCGGCTTCATCCTGTTCATCCTCGCGATGGCCGAGGGCTTCACCGGATACTCGCTCCCTGACGACCTGCTCTCCGGCAACGGCCTGCGCATCATCGACGGCATGATCAAGGGTCTGCCGATCATCGGCACGTGGACGTCGTTCCTGCTCTTCGGTGGCGAGTTCCCCGGTACCGCGATCGTCGGACGCCTCTACACGCTGCACATCCTGCTGCTGCCGGCGATCCTCGTGGCGCTCCTCGCGGTGCACCTCATGCTGATGATCATCAACAAGCACACCCAGTTCGCCGGCCCCGCCCGCACGAACAGCAACGTCGTGGGCTACCCGATGCTCCCGGTCTACGCCTCCAAGATGGGTGGCTTCTTCTTCATCACGTTCGGTGTCATCGTGCTGATCGCCGCTCTCGTGACCATCAACCCCATCTGGAACTACGGTCCGTACGACCCCTCCCCGGTCTCCGCGGGAACGCAGCCCGACTGGTACATCGGCTTCGCCGACGGCATGCTCCGTCTGATTCCGCCGCACCTCGAGTTCGTGCTCTGGGACCACACCTTCTCGTGGAACATCATCATCCCCGTCGGCGTGCTGGGGCTGTTCATCGTCCTGGTTCTCGTGTACCCCTTCATCGAGGCCTGGGTGACCGGAGACAAGCGCGAGCACCACATCGCCCAGCGTCCGCGCAACGCCGCGACGCGCACCGCGATCGGCGCCGCCGGCGTGACGTTCTATGCCGTGATGTGGGCGGCTGCGTCGTCCGACATCATCGCGACGCACTTCCACCTCACGATGGAAGGTGTCATCCACGTCCTGCAGGCCCTGCTGATCCTGGGTCCGATCCTCGCCTACTTCATCGCGAAGCGCGTCTGCATCGCGCTGCAGAAGAAGGACCGCGAGATCGCGCTGCACGGCTATGAGTCCGGTCGCATCGTCCGTCTCCCCGGTGGCGAGTACATCGAGGTCCACCAGCCCGTCGACGAGTACGAGCGCTGGAAGCTGATCGACAACGAGACCTACGAGCCGCTGGTCGTGCGTCCCAACGCCAAGGGTGAGATCCCCTGGTACGAGAACGTCCGCGGTTCCGTGTCGCGCTGGTTCTTCGAGGATCGTCTCGCTCCCCTCACGCAGGCCGAGCTCGACGCCGCGGTGGCTCACCAGCACCACGAACTCGACCACATCGATCACGAAGAGGCCGACGAGATCTCGGGTGCCAACGCTCGTGCCGACGAGGATGGTCGCCCCCGTAACGCGGTGGGTGAGCGTACCGAGGTCGAGATCCCGGCTCCCAAGGGTCTCGAAGAGCGCAACCGCCCGGAGGGCGACAAGAGCGAGTGATCGCCTCCCCCAAGAACCCCGGTGCTTCGGCACCGGGGTTCTTGCGTTCTCCCCGCCGTGCCTCACGTCCGCGAGAGACACGTAGCCCGAGCCACACCTCCATCGACGCCGAGAGGGTCTGGCAGGCAGGCACCGCGGAATGGCATCCGTGCTCCTCCCCCGGCGTGACGCGCTCCCCTAACGTGGGAGACATGACCGACGCTCAGGATTACTTCTCGCGCCGCCTCGCCTTCGAGACCGACCCCAGCGACGTGTACGCGGCCCAGAAGAACGGCGACCGCTTTGTGCTCGTCGACGTGCGCGGCGACGAGGCCTGGGCGCAGGGACGCATCACGGGCGCCGTTCACATGCCGTATCGAGACATCGACGATCGCGCACCTCTCGAGATCGCGCTCGATACCCCCGTCGTGGTGTACTGCTGGAGCCCCGGCTGCAACGCCGGGCAGAAGGGCGCCCTCGCCTTCGCCCGCCTCGGCTACGAGGTCCGCGAGATGATCGGCGGCTACGAGTACTGGGTACGTGAGGGTCAGCCCTTCGAGAACGACCGGGGTCCCTGCGAGCGGGTCTTCGACCCGACGGTCATGGTCGTCCGCTCCTGACCTCGAACACGTCACGGGATGCCGTTAGGCTGCCGAGATGCAGCATCCCCCTCTGGAACCGTTCGCCTCCGGGTTCGTGGAAAGGCCGGACGGCGCCCGGCTGTATTGGGAGACTTCCGGTAATCCGCGAGGGCGACCAGCGCTCTATCTGCATGGCGGACCCGGCGGGAATCTCGGCAAGGGCGGGTACCGACGCCGGTTCGACCCCGCCCTTCATCTGATCGTCGGGATCGATCAGCGCGGTTGCGGGCGGAGCGAGCCCTGGGCGATGGACGACCTCTCCAGCCTGCAGCATCAGACCATGGACGACCTCCTCGCCGATATCGAGGCGGTGCGGGTGCATCTCGGCATCGACCGCTGGCTCTTGCACGGAGTGTCGTGGGGATCCACCCTGGCGCTCGCGTACGCCCTCGAGCATCCCGATCGCGTCACGGAGATCGTCAACTTCGCCGTCACGACCGGAGGGCGATGGGAGATCGATTGGATCACCGACGGCATCGCTCCGGTGTTCCCCGAGGCGTATGAGCGCCTCCGTTCGCTCCTGCGCGCGGATGAGCGCACGATCGAGGGCTACGCACGGCTCTTGACCCAGGGCGATCCCCATATGCGCCAAGTGGCCGCCGACCAGTGGGACGAGTGGGAGGCCACCCACATGTCCCTGGGCCCGCTCTCCACCCCGGGTCCGCTGCACGACGACGAGCGGCACAGACGAAACTTCGCCACCCTGGTCTCGCACTACTGGGCGCGCGACTGCTTCCTCACCGGTGACGCGGCCATCCTCGCCCGTGCGGAACAGCTCGCCGGCATCCCCGGGGTCCTCGTCCACGGACGGCGAGACATCAGCGGGCCGGCATTGACGGCGTGGAGACTGCACCGCGCCTGGCCAGGATCCCGCCTAGAGATCGTCGAAGAGGACGGCCACGGTGGACCGCGGAGCGCGGAACTCTCTCAAGAAGCGATGGACGCGTTCGCCCGGGCATCGCGATGAACGCCGATCGACGAGACCGAGCCTGACCGGACTCTTCGTTGCCGGACGCGTCAGGCTGTTTCGACGTCCTCGGCGAACCAACGCGCCGCAGAACCGCAGAACACCGGGTCGCCGCCCACCGTCTGATCGTCGTCGACGACATCGCAGACGACGACGGTCACGTTATCGCGCGTGCCGGCCTCGAGCGCGAGCGCCACAGCTGCGGCGGCGGCAGATCGTGGGTCCGGCACCTCGCCGACGAGGCGGGCGACATCCGCCTCGGGGACGTAGTCGGTCAGGCCGTCGCTGCAGAGCACCCAGCGGTCGCCGGTCACCGGCGGACGCTCGGCGACGGAGACGACGTCTCCCTCTGCGCCCCCGAGCGAAGCGGTGATGATGTTGCGCCGCGGGTGTGCCTGTGCGGCCTCGGGAGGGATGATCCCGTGGTCGACGAGCGCCTGAACATACGAATCATCACGCGTCTCGCGCGTGAACTCGCCGTCGCGGAGCAGGTACGCCCGCGAGTCACCGGTGTGCGCGAGCAGCAGCTCGCCGCTCACACTGAGGAAGATACCCGTGAACGTCGTCGCCATGCCCTGCAGCGCAGGGTCACGCTCGACGTGGGCGCGGATGTCCCAGTTCGCTTCGCGGATGCGCACGAGCAAGCCGTCCGCATCCATCCCGCCGCCGCGCGTGGCGACGAGGCGATGAAGGAGCGCAGCAGACGCGAGGTCTCCAGAAGGCCCTCCTCCGACGCCATCTGCCACCGCCGCACCCCAGGACGCCGCAAAAGCGGCGTCCTGGTTGGTGGGACGGTGGGAGCCGGCGTCGGAGACGGCGGCCGCATTCAGCCGAATGGGCACGGGATCAGCGCGCGAAGTACCCGCGGTAGTACTCGTACACCCAGCCGACGATGGCGATGACGAAGATCGCGAATCCGACGGGGACGAGCCAGCTTCCGACGGCAAGACCGATCACCGCGATCGCCGCGGAGGCAGCGAGAACGATGGGCCACCACGACCACGGGCTGAACTCGCCCATCTCGGGGTCACCGTCGTCGATGTCCGCAGTGAGGGTGTCCTCGGGAAGATCACCGCGCTGCGCCTTCATGACGCGCGAGATGTAGAAAGCGATCATCGACGACATCAGTCCGAGGAAGACGAGCGCGACGCTGCCCACCCACTCGACTCCACCGTGCTGGAGAAGACTCCAGACGGTGTAGACGGCGGCGATCAGGAAGCCGAAGACGGCCAGGAGCCACCAGAGTCCAACGTTGGTACGCATTCTTACTTGACCTCTCCAGCCGCAGAGTCGACCACGGGCGCCTCGGGCGCGTCCTTCGCGGGGCCCACGCCGACCGGGATGCCGGCCTCGGGGTGGTTCAGATCGAAGGCGGGACGCTCACTGCGGATACGCGGGATCGAGGTGAAGTTGTGACGCGGCGGGGGGCACGAGGTGGCCCACTCGAGCGAGGCACCGTAGCCCCACGGGTCGTCGACCGTCACGCGCGGCGCCTTGCGGGCGGTGATCCAGACGTTCAGGAGGAACGGGATCATCGACGCGCCGAGGATCATCGACCCGACGGTCGAGAGCTGGTTCTCCCACGTCCATCCATCAGCGGCCGCGTAGTCGGCGTAGCGACGGACCATGCCGTCGACACCCAGCCAGTGCTGGATGAGGAAGGTCATGTGGAAGCCGATGAACAGCATCCAGAAGTGAACCATGCCCAGACGCTCGTTGAGCATCTTGCCCGTCCACTTCGGCCACCAGAAGTAGAACCCGGCGAACATCGCGAACACCACGGTGCCGAACACGACGTAGTGGAAGTGAGCCACCACGAAGTACGAGTCGGACAGGTGGAAGTCGAGCGGGGGCGACGCGAGGATGACGCCGGTCAGACCACCGAAGACGAACGACACGAGGAAGCCGAGGGCGAAGACCATGGGCGTCTCGAAGGTGACCGAGCCGCGCCAGAGCGTTCCGATCCAGTTGAAGATCTTCACGCCGGTCGGGACCGCGATCAGCATCGTCATGAGGGCGAAGAACGGCAGCAGCACACCGCCGGTGACGTACATGTGGTGCGCCCACACCGCGACCGACAGGGCCGCGATCGCGATGGTCGCGTACACGAGGGTCTTGTACCCGAAGATCGGCTTGCGGCTGAAGACCGGGAAGATCTCGGAAACGATGCCGAAGAACGGCAGCGCGATGATGTACACCTCGGGGTGTCCGAAGAACCAGAAGAGGTGCTGCCAGAGGAGCACTCCGCCGTTCTCGGGGCTGTAGATGTGGGCGCCGAGCACGCGGTCGGCGGCGGCGGCGAAGATGGCCGCGGCCAGCACGGGGAACGCAAGCAGGATCAGGATGCTGGTGATCAGCGTGTTCCACGAGAAGATCGGCATGCGCCACATCGTCATACCGGGGGCACGCATCGTGAGCACGGTGGTGATGAAGTTGACCGCACCGAGGATCGTGCCGAAACCGCTGATGCCGAGACCGAGCATCCAGAGGTTGCCGCCGACGCCCGGCGAGAAGCTGGCGTTGGCGAGTGGCTGGTAGGCGAACCAGCCGAAGCCGGCCGCGCCCTGCGGGGTGAGGAAGCCGGAGACGGCGATGGTCGACCCGAACAGGAACAGCCAGAACGCGAACGCGTTCAGACGGGGGAACGCCACGTCGGGGGCGCCGATCTGCAACGGCAGCAGCGCGTTCGCGAAGCCCGCGAACAACGGCGTCGCGAACATGAGCAGCATGATCGTGCCGTGCATGGTGAAGAGCTGGTTGTACTGCTCTTTGGTCGGGATGATCTGCATGCCCGGCTCGAACAGCTCGGCGCGGATGATCAGCGCCATGACACCACCGAGCATGAAGAACATGACGGAGGCGATCAGGTACATGTACCCGATGGTCTTGTGGTCGGTGGAGGTGATCCACTTGACGACCAGGTTGCCCTTCTGCTCGACACGCGTGGTGCTGAGCAGTGCGGCTTGACGCGGCGGGAGAGTCGTCGGCCGCGAGGGGCCCGTCCCCTGGAGCGGAAGCGTCGTGGCCATGATCACTCGTTCCCTTCGGTACCGGCCGTCGTCAGGTTCTGCAGACGCGACAGGTCGCTGATGTCGCCCACGTCGCCGGCACGGCGCAGCGAGTCGAGGTAGGTGTTGTACTCGTCTTCGCTGACGACCTTGACGTTGAAGAGCATGGCGGAGTGGTACTCGCCGCAGAGCTCCGCGCACTTGCCCTCGTACGTGCCTTCACGGGTGGGCGTGAACGACCACTCGTTGTCGCGACCGATGTACATGTCTTTCTTGTAGAGGAAGTCGATGATCCAGAACGAGTGGATGACGTCGCGCGAGCGGAGGTCGATCTTCACGGTCTTGTTCACCGGCAGGTACAGCGTCGGGACGTCCTGGAGGTCGTACCCGTCGGACGTGGCCTTGGCCTGGACGCCCATGGAGTACACGGCGTCGGAGTTGTCTTCCTTCGTGCCGTTGTACTGGAAGTCCCACGCCCACTGCTTGCCATAGGCGGTGATCGAGACGTCAGGGTTCTCGTACTGCGTCTCGAGCGTGTTCTGGTCGCGCGCCGTGAAGGCGAAGAAGCCCACCACCAGAATGAGCGGCACGACCGTGTAGAAGATCTCGACCGGCATGTTGTAGCGCAGCTGCACCGGCAGACCGGACTGACCCTTGCGACGGCGGTACGCGATGACCGACCACAGCATGAGGCCCCAGGTGATCACACCCACGGCGAGGAGGACGATCCACGAGTTGACCCAGAGCCCTGCGACCATGTCGGTGTGGTTCGTGGCGGCCGGGCCGTCATCGACGAAGCCAGGCAAGAAGCCGTGGAGCTGGGTGGTGGTGCAGCCGGAGAGGGCCGCGACGGATGCGATTCCGAGGGGAAGCGCTGCCCAGCGAAGGCGACGTTTGGAGGGCACAATGCACCTTTCCGGGTCGTGGATGTTGCTCTGACAGTCTAGAGCAACCTCTCACCGTTCTCAGGCCATTCGTCCAGTGCCGAGACATCGAGAACCCCCGGTTTCCGCGGTGTGATCCGGGATTCCGGGGGCTCTCGATTCGGCGCCGGAGACCGGCGTCGGGGTCAGTGGAAACTGTCTCCACAGGCGCAGGAACCCTGCGCGTTGGGGTTGTCGATCGTGAAGCCCTGCTCCGAGATCGTGTCCTTGAAGTCGATGTTGGCGCCGTCGAGGTACGGAACGCTCATGTCGTCGACGATGACCTCGACGCCGTCGAAGTCGACGACCTTGTCTCCGTCGAGGTAACGCTCGTCGAAATACAGCTGGTAGATGAGGCCGGAGCAGCCGCCGGGCTGGACGGCGACGCGCAGACGCAGGTCGTCGCGGCCCTCCTGCGAGAGCAGGCTCTTCACCTTGTCGGAAGCGGCCGCGGTCAGGCCGACGCCGTGCTCGCGGGTGTCGGCGGAGGACGACAGTGTGGTGTCGGTCATGGCGATGCCCTTCGGTTGTTCGGTCGCGGGGACGGGACGAGTCTACGCCCGTCCCGCCCGCGCGGCCTCGATCAGTGCGAGCGCGCGTTCAGACGCGCGAGCAACAGCGCCTCGGAGACCAACGCGTTGCGGAAGGTCTCGAGGTGCAGCGACTCGTTCGGACTGTGCGCCCGGGCGTGGGGATCTTCCACGCCCGTCACGAGGATCTGCGCCTCCGGGAACTCGCGGACGAGGTCGGAGATGAACGGGATCGATCCGCCGATGCCGACGTCGACGGAGTCAACCCCGTATCCGTCGGCGAACGACGCCCGCGCCTCTTCCACGGCCCACCCGCTCGTGTCGACGAGGAACGAGTCGCCGCAGTCGACGTCGCTGAACTCCAACTGCGCGCCGAACGGGGCGTGGGCGCGCAGATGCGCCTCGACCGCGGCGAAGGCCTCTCGGGCGTCCTGCCCGGGGGCCACGCGCGCGCTGATGACCACACTCGTCTGCGGAGAGAGGGTGTTGGATGCCGCCTCGACCGGGGTGGCATCCCAACCGGTGATCGTGATCGACGGCTTGTTCCAGATGCGGCTGAGGATCGAATCGCGTCCGATCGGGCTCACACCCTCGAGCAGGCCGGATTCGGCGCGGAGCGCGGACTCGTCGTAGGCGGGCGTCTCGGCGTCGCGCACAGCGAGGCCGTCGACCGCGACGGCGCCGTCGTCGTCCCACAGGGTCGCGAGCAGCTTGACCGCGGCGAGCATGGCATCCGGAACCGCCCCGCCCATCATCCCGGAGTGCGACGCGTGTTCGAGAGTGCGCACGGTCAGGGTGAAGCGGGCGTTGCCGCGCAGGGAGACGGTCAGACCGGGGGTGCGCTCGTCCCAGTTGCCGGAGTCGGCGACGACGATCACGTCGGAGCGGAGGACCTCGGCGTTGTCGGCGAGGAACTGCCCGAAGGAGCGCGAGCCGTACTCCTCCTCGCCCTCGATGAAGACGGCGATGCCGAGGTCGAGGTCGTCGCCGAGAACCTCGGAGACGGCCCGGATGGCCCCGACGTGGGCCATGACGCCGGCCTTGTCGTCGGCAGCGCCGCGACCGTAGAGTCGCCCGTCGCGGACGGTGGGCTCGAACGGCGGCGAATCCCAGAGCGCCTCGTCTCCGGGGGGCTGCACGTCGTGGTGGGCGTAGAGCAGCACCGTGGGGCGACCGTTTCGGGCCGCGCGCGTGGCGAGAACGGCGGGCTGACCGAACTCCTCGGTTCCGGGGATCGCGGCGCGCTTCACCTCGACGGAATCGAAGACGCCGGTGCCCTCGAGGAGGGCGGCCACGGCGTCCGCGCTCTTCACGAGCGCTGACTGGTCGAAGGCCGGCCATGCGATCGAGGGGATGCGCACGAGGGAGCCGAGATCGGCGAGGGCGGAGGGGATGCCGGCGTCCGCTGCTTTTTGCACAGCGTCCTGCCGGGACAGGTCGAGGGTCATGCGGGTAATCTTAAATCTCCCGATCAGCGAAGCACCGAGGTTTCCCGTGGCCAAGTCCCCCGCACCCGCCCCCAACGACACTCCCGTCGAGCCGACGGAGCTCGGTTCGGGCAAGGGCCGCGCGACGCCGTCGCGCGCCGAGCAGGAGGCCGCCCGCAAGCGTCCGCTCGTGCCCGACACCAAAGAGGCCAAGGCCCGCGCCCGCGCCGAGCTCGCCGCTCAGCGCGAGAAGGCGCGCATCGGAATGGCCGCCGGCGAGGAGAAATACCTCCCCGTGCGCGACCGCGGTCCGCAGCGTCGCTTCGCCCGCGATTTCGTCGACGCCGGGTGGCACCTCGGTGAGGGCGTCATGCCCTTCATGATCCTCGTGATCGTGGCGACCCTGATCCCCGTCTCGTTCTTCCAGTACTGGTCGTTCGTGGCGCTGTGGATCTTCATCCTCTTCGTCGTCGGCGACATGATCATCACGTCGATCCGCATCAAGAAGGCCGCCAAGGAAAAGTTCGGCGAGAGCCGGCTCGAGAAGGGCCTCGGCTGGTACGCCGCGATGCGCACCGTCCAGATGCGCTTCATGCGCCTCCCCAAGGCGCAGGTCAAGCGCGGTCAGTACCCCGTCTGACCCCGGGTTCCACGAAACGGCGCGCCTTCGGGCGCACCGTTTCTGCGTTCCGGGCCCATCACCCCATTTCGGCGTTGAGTGTCCAAGACACGCCGCTCGAGAACGTCTGGGCACGGCGTGTTCTGGACACTCGACACGCGTGCCGGCGCCTGCGGGCGGGGTCCGCGCCGGGTCGCGGGAGTGAGAGACGCTCGCGCGGATCAGCGGGGGCGGACGAGACCGCGGTTGATCTGGCGGGCCCACAGCGGGCCGCGATAGAGGAATCCGGTGTACCCCTGCACGAGGGTCGCACCGGCGTCGAGGCGCTCGCGCACGTCGGCAGCGGTCTCCACTCCCCCGGCCGAGATCACGACGAACTCCGCCGGGACGACCTCGCGGACGAGCCGGAGCACGTCGACGGCACGCTTCTTCAACGGCGCGCCCGACAGCCCACCGTCGCCCATCGCCTCCACTCTCGCGGCATCCGTGCTCAGACCTGTTCGCGCGATCGTCGTGTTCGTGGCGATGATGCCGGCGAGCCCCGAATTGACGGCGAGGCGCGCGATGTCCTGCACCTCCGCGTCGTCGAGATCCGGGGCGATCTTCACGAGCAGGGGCGTATCGCCCGCGGCATCCCGCACCTCGGTCAGGAGCGGACGCAGCGTCTCGACGGCCTGCAGACCCCGCAGACCGGGAGTGTTGGGAGAGGACACGTTGACGACGAGGTAGTCGGCGAGAGGGGCGAGCAGTCGAGCGCTGCGGACGTAGTCGGTCGTGGCGTCCTCGACGGCGACCACGCGGCTCTTGCCGATGTTGACGCCGATGATCGGGCGCCGACGCGAACGACGCACGCGGCGCAGTTTCGCCGCGGCCGCGGCCGCACCGTCGTTGTTGAACCCCATGCGGTTGATGACCGCGCGATCGGCCACCAGGCGGAACAGACGGGGTTTGGGGTTGCCCGGCTGCGGGAGCGCGGTGATGGTCCCCACCTCGACGTGTCCGAAGCCGAGGGCTCCGAGGCCGCTGACCATCGTGACGTTCTTGTCGAAGCCCGCGGCGACACCGAAAGGCGAGTCGAACACGAGGCCGAGCGCCTCGACCTTCTGCGCGGGCACGGGCGCGGTGAAGCGACGGACGAGGGATGCCACCGGCCGCACCCCCGCAGCACGGATCACGACCGCGCCGAGATGGTGAGCGAACTCGGGGTCGAGGCGGGTCAGGACCGTACGGAAGAGAAGGGGATACATCCCCGCCAGGTTACTGGACCGGGTCGTCCTCGCCGATCCGTGCCGTCGAGCGCTCGGCGTGGTCGGCCCGCAGCTGAGCAATCGCGACGTCGAAGTCGTCGAGCGAGTCGAACGCCTGATAGACGCTCGCGAAGCGCAAGTAGGCGACCTCGTCGAGCTCGCGCAGCGGACCGAGGATCGACAGACCGATCTCGTTCGCCTCGATCTGCGACGACCCGGTCTGACGGATGTTCTCTTCGACCTGCTGGGCGAGCACCGCCAGGTCGGCATCGGTCACCGGCCGCCCCTGGCACGCCTTGCGGACGCCCGACATGACCTTCTCCCGGCTGAAGGGCTCCACGACACCAGAGCGCTTGATGACGTTGAGGCTGGCGGTTTCCACCGTCGAGAAACGCCCGCCGCACTTGGGACACTGGCGACGTCGACGGATGCTGAGGCCATCGTCGCTCGTGCGCGAGTCGATGACGCGAGAGTCCGGGTTCCGGCAGAAGGGGCAGTGCATGACGCCGCCAGACTACGCGTCGAAGCGCGCGGTCACGGCCTCGCCGTGCGCGGGCAGCGCCTCGGCGTCGGCGAGGGTCACGATGGCATCGCGCACCCGCGCGAGGGCGTCGCGGTCGTACTCGACGACCTGCTGAGGCCGCAGGAACGTCGCCGCCGACAGACCGGCGCCGTAGCGTGCCTGTCCCCCGGTGGGCAGCACGTGGTTGCTGCCCGCGAGATAGTCGCCGAGGCTGACCGGGGTGTAGGGGCCGACGAACACGGCACCCGCGTTGACGAAGTCCTCGGGCCGCGGGTCGGAGAGGTGCAGCTCGAGATGCTCGGGCGCGTAGGCATTGCTGAACGCGGTGGCCTGGGCGAGGTCGTCGACCAGCACGACGGCCGACTGCGGGCCGTGGAAGGCCGCGGTGACGCGCTCGCTGTGGCGGGTCGCGGCGACGCGGCCGGGGAGCGCCGCGAGCACGGCCTCGGCCAGGTCGGCGGAGGCGGTGACCAGCACGGCGGAAGCCTGCTCGTCGTGCTCGGCCTGGCTGACCAGGTCGGCGGCGACGAGGGAGGGGACGGCGCTGTCGTCGGCGACCACGAGGATCTCGGTCGCTCCGGCCTCGGAGTCCGTTCCGACACGACCCGCGACGGCGCGCTTGGCGGACGCCACGAAGTTGTTGCCGGGGCCGGTCACCACATCGACCGGGTCGAGCCCGATCTCGCCGACGCCGTGGGCGAAGGCGCCGATCGCTCCCGCGCCGCCCATGGCGTAGACCTCGGTGACGCCCAGCAGCTTGGCGGCGGCGAGGATGACCGGGTGCACGCGGCCGCCGAACGCGGCCTGCGGCGGAGAGGCGAGGGCCACCTCGCGCACTCCCGCCACCTGTGCGGGAACGACGTTCATCACGACGCTCGAAGGATAGACGGCCTTGCCACCCGGGACGTACAGACCCACGCGGCGCACCGGCTGCCACCGCTGGGTCACGCGTGCACCCTCGCCGAGCTCGGTGACGACGGGGGCAGGCACCTGGGCCGCGGACGCGGTGCGCACTCGCGCGATGGCCTCGTCGAGAGCGGCACGGATGCCGGGATCCAGATCGCGCAGGGCTTCGTCGAGGTGGTCGGCTGGCACGCGCAGGGCGTGATCGCTCACCCGGTCGAAACGCGCGGCCTGCTCGCGAAGTGCTTCTTCGCCGCGCCGGGCGACGTCGTCGACCAGCCGGGCGGCGGTGGCGAGGGCCTCGTCGCGGGCGGCGTCGGCTCGCGGGACGACGGCGAGAAGCTCGGCCGGCGAGAGCACGCGGCCGCGGAGATCGATCGTGCGAAGCATGTGTTCCAGGCTACCGGCGCCCGCGAGCCGCCTCGCGCGGGGCGGGCGGCTCGCAGGCTCTGTTCAGCCGCGTGTGACGCCGGAGACGTCGTGCAGGTAGCCGATGCGGCCGTCGTCGTGGCGGACGACGAAGGTCTCGCCGCGGTCCTCGATCACGAGCGCCCACGCCGTGGGACCGATGTGGAAGATCGGTGTGCCGTAGTCGTCGACGATCTCGCGCTGCTCGGGAGCAAGCGCCCAGAACGCCTGCGCGTGCGGGTGGTCTTCGTGAGCGGCGCGCTGCTGGGCGGTGGGCTCGTCGCCCGCGGGGGCCTCCCAGCGCGAGTGATCCTCGCGATCGTCGTCATCGGCCCGCAACGGAGCGAACACATCGGTGTCGTTGGCGTCGGCATGGGCGGGGAACACGCTGGTCGCCGGTGCCGGGTCGTGCGAGAGATCGGTCGAGCCGGTGTAGCTGCCCGGGACGGGGACGTCTGCCCCGGCCTCGGCGCCCGAGTCGGCGGCCGCCACGGGGGTCGCCGTCTGCTCCGCCGCCTTCGGGGTACGCGGGGTACGCGGGCGCGCCACGACCGGACGGATCGGACGGGCGTTGCGGTGAGCCGGGATCTCTTCTCGACCACGGAAATCGGCCGAGAAGGGCGGGATCAGCGGCGCGAACACGGTGAGAACGACGCCCGCCAGCAGGAGGACGGCCTCGACCCAGATCACCCAGGAGCGCGTCCAGACTCCGTTCGAATCGAAGACCGCGACCGTGTCCCACACCCACGCGATCCACACCAGGGCCGCGACGGCGAAGGCGACGGAGGCGAACTGGTCGATGCCGAGCGAGCCGACGCGCCGGATGCCCTGGGGCGACAGGCGCCGGAGCACGATGAGGCCGACCGCGACGGTGGGAAGGGCGATGGACGGGATCCACCACAGACCCGAGAGCCAGACGTTGGCACCACCGACGAGGACACCGGAGCCCGATTCGAGGATGTTGGTGCGGAAGAACGAGACGAAGAACGCCACGACCCAGATGCCGAGGAGCGCGACCTCTCGAACGGAGAACGGACCGACGCCGTAGTTGGGGCGGTCGGCACCTCCGTCGACCTGCGAGTGAGTGCCGGTGCGGGCGTTCGCGTGTGCAGCGGCGGGTACGGACGCGCCGCGGGATCCGGCGTCGAGAGCGCCGGTGTCGTGGCCTCCCGTGTCGGTCAGATCTGCGACGTCGCCATCGGAGCCCCGTCGACGGGCGCCGGTCGGCTGGTAGGGCGCGCGATCCTCGGTGCGGGATGGGTCGAGTGCGTCGGGGTCGGTGGGCGTGAAGCCGTCGTGGGGGGTCGGATCGGTCACGGTGGTCCTTTCGGAGGGCGGCAAGCGCCCGGTCATCCTAACCAGGGGGTCCCCAGCATCCGCTGGGGTTGCAACTCTTTACGGAGGTGCGTCGATCAACCGAGGCAGTTCGGGCCGAGGAGGCCCTTGAGCTCGCCGAACAGGTCGGCGGTCACGCGGACGGGCATCGGCACCTCGAACACTTTGGCGGTGCCGCCTTTGTGCAGCTTGAGGACGACCTCGGTCGAACCGGAATGCCGGCGCAGCATCTGCGCGAGCTCGCCGACGAGAGCCTCGTTCGCGCGCTGCTCCGGAACGACGAGGGTGAGCCCGCCCGCATCGTCGAGGCCCTCGAGGTCGGGAGCGAAGGCACTCTGCGCGTGCAGGTTCAGCCCGTCGTCGCGGCGCGAGACCCGACCACGCACCACGAGGATGGAGTCTCCCTGCAGGATCGGCGCGAACTCCGCATAGGTCTTGCCCATGAACATCACGGTCACCTCGCCGTTGAAGTCCTCGACGGTGACCATGCCGTAAGGGTTGCCGCTCTGCTTCGCGACGCGGTGCTGGACACTCGTCAGCAGGCCCGCCACGGTGACCTGGTCGCCGTCCTGGACGTCCTCGGAGGCGAGGAGATCGTGGATCGACGTCGAGGCGTGCTTGGCGAGGGGCACCTCGAGACCGGCCAACGGGTGGTCGGACACGTAGAGCCCGAGCATCTCGCGCTCGAAGGCGAGTTTGTCCTTCTTGGTCCACTCGGGACGCTCGGGGACCTTCTCGACCTGCTGCGGTTCGTCCCACAGAGAGTCGAAGTCGAAACCCACCTCGCCGTTCGCCTCGCGACGCTTGTCGAGCACGGCCCCCTCGCACGCGTCCTCGTGGATCTCGACGAGGGCGCGGCGGGTCGACCCGAGCGAGTCGAAGGCGCCGGCCTTGATGAGCGATTCCACCGTGCGCTTGTTCGCCACGTGCAACGGGACCTTCGACAAGAAGTCGTGGAACGACGTGTACTTGGCATCTTGTCTGGCCGAGACGATCCCGTCGACGACGTTCGTTCCGACGTTGCGGACGGCTCCGAGGCCGAAGCGGATGTCCTCGCCGACGGCCGCGAAGAAGCGGATCGACTCGTTGACGTCGGGCGGCAGCACCTTGATCCCCATGCGACGGCACTCGTTGAGGTAGACCGCCATCTTGTCCTTCGAGTCCCCGACGCTCGTGAGCAGAGCGGCCATGTACTCGGCGGGGTAGTGCGCCTTGAGGTAGGCGGTCCAGTACGACACGAGACCGTAGGCGGCGGTGTGCGCCTTGTTGAAGGCGTAGTCCGCGAACGACTCGAGCACCTTCCACAGCGTCTGCTGCGCGACCTCGCCGAAACCGCGCTCGGTCATGCCGCCGAAGAACGTCTCTTTCTGCTTGTCGAGCTCGCTCTTCTTCTTCTTGCCCATCGCGCGACGCAGCAGGTCGGCCTGGCCGAGGGTGTAGCCGGCGACACGCTGGGCGACGGCCATCACCTGCTCCTGGTAGACGATCAGGCCGTACGTGGTGTCGAGGATGTCCGCCAGCGGTTCTTCGAGCTCGGGGTGGATGGGCTCGATCTCTTGCTGCTTGTTCTTGCGCAGCGCGTAGTTGATGTGCGAGTTCACGCCCATGGGGCCCGGGCGGTACAGCGCGAGCACCGCCGAGATGTCCTCGAAGTTGTCGGGGCGCATGAGACGCAGAAGCGAACGCATCGGCCCGCCATCGAGCTGGAACACACCGAGCGTGTCCCCGCGGGCGAGGAGCTCGTACGAGGCGGGGTCGTCGAGCTCGAGGTCCTCGAGCACGAGGGGGTGACCGCGGTTGGCTTCGATGTTGTCGAGGGCGTCGTTGATGATCGTGAGGTTTCGAAGCCCCAGGAAGTCCATCTTGATCAGGCCGAGCGACTCGCACGCCGGGTAGTCGAACTGCGTGACGATCTGGCCGTCCTGCTCGCGGCGCATGATCGGGATGATGTCGATCAGCGGCTCGCTCGACATGATGACACCGGCCGCGTGCACGCCCCACTGGCGCTTCAGGTTCTCGAGCCCCAGAGCGGTGTCGAAGACCGTCTTGGCCTCGGCATCGGTCTCGATGAGGGTGCGGAACTCGCTCGCCTCTTTGTACCGGGGATGCTCGGGGTTGAACATGCCGTCAAGCGGCATGTCCTTGCCCATCACAGCCGGGGGCATGGCCTTGGTGAGTCGGTCTCCCATGCTGAAGGGGAATCCGAGCACGCGACCGGCGTCCTTCAGCGCCTGCTTGGCCTTGATCGTGCCGTAAGTCACGATCTGGGCGACGCGCTCGTCGCCGTACTTCTCGGTGACGTATTGGATGACCTCGCCGCGGCGACGGTCGTCGAAGTCGACGTCGAAGTCGGGCATCGAGACGCGGTCGGGGTTGAGGAAGCGCTCGAAGATGAGGCCGTGCTGCAGCGGATCGAGGTCAGTGATCTTCATCGCGTACGCGACCATCGAGCCGGCGCCGGAACCACGGCCGGGACCGACGCGGATCCCGTGGTCCTTCGCCCAGTTGATGAAGTCGGCGACGACGAGGAAGTACCCGGGGAACCCCATCTGGAGGATGACGTCGGTCTCGTACTCGGCCTGCTTGCGCACGGCATCCGGGATGCCGCCGGGGTATCGGTCGTGAAGCCCGTTCTCGACCTCTTTGATCATCCAGCTGCCCTCGGTCTCGCCGTCGGGCACGGGGAAGCGCGGCATGTAGTTGGCCGAGGTGTCGAACTCGACGTCGCAGCGCTCGGCGATGAGCAGCGTGTTGTCGCACGCCTCGGGGTGATCGCGGAACACCTGACGCATCTCGGCGGGCGACTTGACGTAGTAGCCGTCACCGTCGAACTTGAAGCGCTTCGGATCATCGAGCGTCGAGCCCGACTGCACGCAGAGCAGCGCGGCGTGGCTCGTCGCGTCGTGCTGGTGCGTGTAGTGCAGGTCGTTGGTTCCCAGGAGCGGGATGCCGAGATCTTTCGACAGCTTCAGCAGGTCGCCCATGACGCGGCGCTCGATCGAGAGGCCGTGGTCCATGATCTCGGCGAAGTAGTTCTCTTTGCCGAAGATGTCCTGGAACTCGGCGGCCGCGGCCCGGGCGGCTTCGTACTGGCCGAGGCGCAGGCGCGTCTGCACTTCGCCGGACGGACAGCCGGTCGTGGCGATGAGGCCCTTGCTGTAGGTCTGCAGCAGCTCTCGGTCCATGCGGGGCTTGAAGTAGTAGCCCTCCATGCTCGCCTTGGACGACAGCCGGAAGAGGTTGTGCATGCCCTGCGTCGTCTCCGACAGCAGTGTCATGTGCGTGTACGCACCCGAACCCGAGACGTCGTCGCTCTGCTGTTCGGGCGTGCCCCAACGCACACGCGTCTTGTCGGAACGGTGAGTGCCGGGGGTGACGTAGGCCTCGATGCCGATGATCGGCTTGATGCCCGCGTCTTTCGCGGTCTTGTAGAACTCGAAGGCCGCGAAGGTGTTCCCGTGGTCGGTGACGGCGATGGCCGGCATGCCCTGTTTGACGGCCTCTTGGACCATCGGGCCGATGCGGGCCGCACCGTCGAGCATCGAATACTCGCTGTGCACGTGAAGGTGAACGAAGGAGTCTGCTGCCACGGGTCGAGTCTACGTTCGGCCCCCGACATCGATCACGGAAGTTCGCAGCCGGCGCTCAGTTCGACGCGCTCCCCCGGGCGCGTCGCCGGGGTCCCGGCATCCGATCCGTCCGTCTGCGCCCAGGGAGCGTGCCGATCGTCGGTCAGGCCCCGTCGCCGAGCAGCTCGAGGGCGTGCGCGAGATCCGCGGGGTACGGGGACTCGAACTCCACCCGCTCGCCCGAGCCGGGGTGCGTGAAGGCAAGTCGATGCGCGTGCAGCCACTGGCGCGTGAGACCGAGGCGGGCCGACAGCGTGGGGTCGGCGCCGTACAGGGGGTCGCCGGCGCAGGGGTGGCGGTGGGCCGCCATGTGGACGCGGATCTGGTGCGTGCGTCCGGTCTCGAGATGGATCTCGAGGAGGGAAGCGCGCGGGAACGCCTCGATCGTCTCGTAGTGCGTCACGGAGTCTTTGCCGTCCGGCGTCACGGCGAACTTCCACGAATGATTCGGATGCCGGCCGATCGGCGCGTCGATGGTGCCGGAGAGCGGGTCGGGGTGGCCCTGCACGACCGCGTGGTAGATCTTGTCGACCTCGCGCTCCTTGAAGGCGCTCTTGAGCAGCGTGTAGGCGCGCTCGGTCTTGGCGACCACCATGAGTCCGCTCGTGCCGGCGTCGAGGCGGTGTACGACACCGCGCCGCTCGGCCGGTCCGCTCGTGGCGATGCGGAAGCCCGCCGCGGCGAGGGCGCCGAGCACGGTTGGTCCGTCCCACCCCACGGAGGGGTGGGCTGCGACACCGGCGGGCTTGTCGACCACGACGATGTCGTCGTCGTCATGCACGATGCCGAGGTCGGGGACCTCGACCGGCACGATCTCGGGCTCTCGCCTGGGCTCCCACTCGACGCGCAGCCAGGTGCCGGCGCGCAGGCGGTCGGAACGGCCGGCCACCCGGCCGTCGATGCTCACGCCACCGGCGTCGGCCACCTCGGCCGCGAACGTGCGCGAGAAGCCGAGCATCTTCGCCAGGCCCTGGTCGATGCGCGTCCCGTCGAGCCCGTCGGGGACGGGCAGGCTCCGCGACTCCATGTCAGCGAGCGCCCGGATCGGCCGGGGCTTCGACGTCGCCCTCGGCGGCATACGCCGTCGTGCTCGAGGCCTTGGTCTCGCGGGTCCCGTCGAGCTTGAGGCCGAAGAGCACGAGGACGGCCACCGAGATCATCATCGTGACGATGAACATGTCGGCGACGTTGTAGATCGCGGGCATCATCCAGGGCGTCGAGATGAAGTCGACGACGTGACCCACGGGGAATCCGGGCTCTCGCACCAAGCGGTCGGTGAGGTTACCGAGCACACCGCCCAGAAGCAGTCCCAGCACGATGGCCCAGAGACGGGAACGGACACGACGAACGCCCAGATAGACGATCACGCACGCGACCACCGCCAGGGCGATCGTGAAGATCCATGTGACGCTTTCGCCGAGCGAGAACGCCGCACCGGGGTTACGGACGAGATAGAACTGCAGGAAGTCACCGATGATCGGGACCACGCGCTCCGAGGGGAGGCTGGCGATCGCGGCGTTCTTCGCAAACTGGTCGGCGGCCAGCACCAGCACCGCGAGAATCGCGATGGTGATGCCGGCCGCCGCCGTACGCAGAGGAGGTCGACTGCGCAAAGAGTCGGCCTACAGACCGATCGCCGACACCGGCGTCGAGCCCGAGGACGTCGCGGTGGTGTCGAGGTCACGGAGCTGACCCTCGATGTACGAGCGCAGCTGCGAGCGGTAGTCGCGCTCGAAGTTGCGCAGCTCGGTGATGCGACCCTCGAGCGTGGTGCGCTCCTTCTCGAGACGGGCGCGCTCTTCGCGGCCCTTCTGCTCGGCCTCGGCGACGATGGATGCCGCCTGAGCCTGCGCCTCACCGATGAGCTGGTCGCGCTGGGCCTTGCCCTCGGCGACGTGCTCGTCGTGCAGGCGCTGCGCCAGCTCGATGATGCCGGCGCTCTGGGCGGCGGGCTCGACGTCGTTCGACGGCGCGGAGGCGACGGGGGCCGGAGCGGGCGTCTCGGCGACGACCGGCTCTTCGACCTTGGGGGCCTCGGCGGCGGCCGGGGTGGCCTCGCCGGACTCGTACGCCGCGAGCTTGGTCTTCAGCTCTTCGTTCTCGGCGATCGTCTTGCGCCACTCGACGACGATCTCGTCGAGGAAGTCGTCGACCTCATCGGGGTCGAAGCCCTCCTTGAAGCGGACGTGCTGGAACTGCTTGGTGACGACGTCATCGGGGGTCAGTGCCATGGTGTTTCCTCTTTCGAGAGCTCTGATGTCGGAACTGTGGGGGTGTCGCACCGGGGCGTACCGCTTCGGAACAGCATAGCCGCCGCCCTCCACCGGTGTCGAAGATCACCGGTGAAGAAGCGGCGGCGAAGAGTCACACGGCCGCGAGGGACCGCGTCACACTCAGAAGCATGAAGCAGACGAACATCACGATCGCGAAACCGAAATCGATCGCGATCCCCCCGATGCGCAGGGGTGGGATGAAGCGACGGATCAGCTTGATGGGCGGGTCCGTCACGGTGTAAACGATCTCTGCCAACACCAGCGTGACGCCGCGTGGACGCCATTCACGGTTGAACATCGGGATGTACTCGAGCACGAGGCGCGCGAGCAGGAGCACGATGAAGATGAACAGGATCGCGCTGAGAATGGAGCCGACGAGGCTCAGAACGGCCACTGTTACTGGGACGCGAAGGGCGCAGCTTCAGGGTCGGCCTGCGCGATCGCACCATCGCCGGACACGGCGATGTTCTCGGGCGAGAGCAGGAAGACCTTGCTCGTGACCCGCTCGATGCGACCGTACAGCCCGAGCGAGAGACCGCTCGCGAAGTCGATCAGGCGGCGCGCGTCGGCGTCGCTCATCTGCGACAGGTTGATGATGACCGGGATTCCCTCGCGGAAGTTCTCGGCGATCGTCTGCGCATCGCGGTACTGCTTGGGGTGCACCGTGAGGATCTCGCTCACGGGTCCGGCCGCGGGCTGGCGCACCACGGCGGGACGGTGCAGGGGGGTCACCGGCGCGGCCTTCTCGAGGGGAGCGGCAGCGGTGGGCTGCTTGCGCGCGATGGGCTGCGGCGCGGTCTCCTCGTAGGTCTCTTCCTCGTCGGCGAGGCCCAGGTACACCATCGTCTTCTTGAGGGGGTTCGACATCGCATCCTCCGTTCGCTCGTCTGATTTGAGGCTAGTCGCGCACGGGGCGCGGGCCCGTGATTGCCGAGCCGATCCGCAGGTGTGTCGCGCCCATTGCGACGGCTTCGGCGAAGTCTCCGGTCATACCGGCCGAGATCCAGCGCGCGTCCGGGACGACGGAGCGCACCGTCCCGGCGCACCGGTGCAGTCGTTCGAAGGCACGGGCGGGTTCTTCGTCGAGCGGGGCGACGGCCATGACACCGCGAAGGCGCAGCGTCGACAGCCCCGCGACGTGCGCTGCGAGTTCCTCCACGCTCTCGGGAGCGACTCCCCCGCGACCGGGGTCGTCGGTGAGGTTGACCTGCACGAGGACGTCGAGGAGGTCGCCCGCGGCACCGGCGGCGTGCAGCGCGTCGGCGATCCGCGATCGGTCGACGGAGTGCACGGCATCCGCCCCCGCTCGCACCGCCCGAGCCTTGTTCGTCTGCGCCTGGCCGATGAAGTGCCAGACGAGATCCGGGATGCCGTCGAGCTCGGCGCGCTTGGCAGTGAGCTCCTGCTGCCGGTTCTCGCCGACGTGCCGCACGCCGAGGGCGTGCAGGTCGGAGACGAGGGATGCCGGGTGGAACTTGGTCACCACGATGCGGGTGATCTCGGCGGGGTCGCGGTTCGCGGCCTCGGCGGCTTCGCGGATGCGCTCGTCGACGGCGGCGAGGCGGTCGGCCAGGGCGGTGTCCATGCTGCTCCTTCGACGACGAGAGCGGGCCCGGTGGAGACCGGACCCGCTCGTCGTACCGTTCGCTCTTACTTCAGGAAGTCGGGCACGTCGAGGTCGTCGTCGGCGTAGCCGCCGTCGTACGAGGTCTCGGGCACGCGGGCGGTCACCGGCGCAGGCTCAGGGCGACGCTCGGGAGCGCGCTCCGTCGCGGCCTTCTGCTCTTCGGCCGCGTCGAGGTCGCGAGCGACGTCGTCGGCCGGGATGACGGGCACGACGGGCGCCGAGACGGGACGCTGGGCGCCGACCGCGTCGATGCGCAGCGACGGCTCGCCGCCGTCGAAGCCGGCAGCGATGACGGTGACGCGCACCTCGTCGCCGAGCGTGTCGTCGATGACGGTTCCGAAGATGATGTTGGCCTCGGGGTGCGCGGCCTCTTTCACCAGCTGGGCGGCGTCGTTGATCTCGAAGATGCCGAGGTTCGAACCACCCTGGATCGACAGCAGCACACCGTGAGCGCCCTCGATCGAGGCCTCGAGCAGGGGCGATTCGACGGCGAGCTCCGCGGCCTTGATGGCGCGGTCGGCGCCGCGGGAGGAGCCGATGCCCATGAGGGCGGAGCCGGCTCCCTGCATGACCGACTTCACGTCGGCGAAGTCGAGGTTGATGAGACCCGGGGTCGTGATCAGGTCGGTGATGCCCTGCACACCGGCGAGCAGCACCTGGTCGGCGGTCGCGAACGCCTCGATCATCGAGATGCCGCGGTCGCTGATCTCGAGCAAGCGATCGTTGGGGACGACGATGAGGGTGTCGACCTCTTCTTTCAGGCGCTGCACACCGCCCTCGGCCTGGCTCTGACGACGGCGGCCTTCGAACGAGAAGGGCTTGGTCACGACACCGATGGTCAGTGCGCCGATCGACTTCGCGATCTTCGCGACCACGGGAGCACCACCGGTGCCCGTGCCGCCGCCCTCGCCCGCGGTGACGAACACCATGTCGGCGCCGCGCAGCGCCTCTTCGATCTCCTCGGCGTGGTCCTCGGCGGCGCGTCGCCCCACCTCGGGGTCGGCGCCGGCACCGAGGCCGCGCGTCAGCTCACGACCGACGTCGAGCTTGACGTCGGCGTCGCTCATCAGCAGCGCCTGGGCGTCGGTGTTGATCGCGATAAACTCCACGCCACGAAGGCCGAGCTCGATCATGCGGTTGACGGCGTTGACGCCGCCCCCGCCCACACCGACGACCTTGATCACGGCGAGGTAGTTCTGGTTGTGGCTCATGCCGGCCTCCGTTTGTCCCCGAACCCGAAACTTTAAACCTCATGTTGAGGGTTAAAGAATTGCCCGGTATGCAATTCCTTAGCTCGAACGTAGGCGGCGGATGAGACCCCGCCCGCCCGACACGCGGCGTGTCGGATTATCGCCTCGAAGATCAGCGGACGACGCCCGCCTCGGGCGAGGTCACGTCGTATTCCTTCGCCCGATCCGGAGGGCTCTTCTGCATGAGACGGTCGAGGACGACGGCCTTCTCGGCGGAGCGGTCGGCGCTGCCCCACACGACCTTCGACCCCGACGCCCCGAGCGTCAGCGTCACGTCGTCGGGCGTCGAGGCCGACACCGCGGTGACCTGCGACCGCACGGCATCCGGAAGGGAGCGCACCACGCGTCCCGCGGCCCGGAAGGCGGCCGAGGCGGTGCCACCGGTGATGTCGAGCACGGGCTGACCGGCGGGCGCGTCGGGGGTGGTCGATAGCGCGACGCCGGCGGCATCCACCACCGTGAAACCCGCCGCGGACTGCATCGCGCCGATCGGGGTGCGCTCCACGATGCGCACGACGAGATCGTGCGGCGGACGCGCCTCGAGCGTGTACGACTCCACGAGGGGGAAGCGCACCAGGGCCGCCTTGACGGCGCTGTCGTCGACCATCGCCAGGGGAACACCCAGCTGATTGCCCAGGGCGGCGGAGACGGCTGCCGGGTCGAGCTGCGAGGTTCCGACCACGTCGACCTTCTCGACCGCGAACAGAGGGCTGTACGCCACACCCGCCGTGCCGAGCGCCATGACGAGGAACGCCGAGATCACCCCGATCCACACGCGCCTCCGACGCCGCTGGCGTACGGTGAACCGCCGCACCTCGGCCGAGAGCGCCCGGCGCCGGGCCCGGGAGGCGCGCCACACGTCGCGCAGACCCGCTCCCTGGGCATCCGACTCCCCCGCACCCGAGCCGGCATCGCGCGACCGATCCAGAGGCGTGAGGGCCGTGGTGTCGTCGACCGAGGCCGGACGCCGCGTCGCCGCGGAGCGGTGAGGCGTGGAGCGGCGCGCGGACTCCGGCGTCGACGGCAGGGGCGAGGGCCGCTTCACGCTCAGACCGCCGCGGCCTCGGTGCGGGACAGCGCCTCGAGCACCTGCGGGATGATCTGGTACACGTTGCCGCAGCCCAGGGTGATGACGTAGTCGCCGGGGCGGGCGATCCCGGCCGTGTAGTCGGCCGCCGCCTGCCAGTCGGGCACGTAGTGCACGTGGGTCGGATCGGCGAAGGCGCCGCTGACGAGTTCGCCGGTCACGCCGGGCACCGGGTCTTCGCGCGCGCCGTAGACGTCGAGCATGACCGTGTGGTCGGCGTGGGTCTCGAGCACCTCGGCGAATTCGCGGTACATCTCTTGCGTGCGCGAGTAGGTGTGCGGCTGCTGGATCGCGATGATGCGTCCCTCGCCGACGACCGTGCGCGCGGCCGAGAGCGCGGCGGCGACCTCGGTGGGATGATGCGCGTAGTCGTCGTAGACGCTGACACCCTGCTGCACGCCGTGCAGCTCGAAACGGCGGACCGTGCCGCCGAAACCCTCGACGGCGCGCGCGGCCTCGACGAGAGAGTGGCCGAGCACGCGGAGCACGGCGACCGCACCGGCGGCGTTGACGGCGTTGTGGGCCCCGGGGACGCGCAAGCGCACCTCGACGCTCTCGCCGTCGGCGGTGAGCGTGAAGGCGACGGGACCGTCGGTCCGGATGCCGCTGAGTCGCACGTCTGCCGCCGCATCCTCGCCGAAGGTCACGACGTTCGCGTGCGTGATGCGCTCGCGAACGGAGCGAGCGCCGGCGTCGTCGGACGAGATCACCACGGCCTCACGCGCGGCATCCGCGAACCGGGCGAAGGCCGCGTCGAAGGCGTCGCGCGAGCCGTAATGGTCGAGGTGGTCGGGGTCGACGTTGGTGATGAGGGCGACGGAGGTGTCGTACAGCTCGAAGGTGCCGTCGGACTCGTCGGCCTCGATGACGACGAGGTCGTCGCTCCCCGTGCCGCTCGAGGCTCCGAGGTCGGCGATCACGCCGCCGTTGACGAACGTGGGGTCGACGTCGAGGGCGCGCAGGGCCGTGACGATCATGCCCGTCGAGGTGGTCTTGCCGTGAGCACCGGCCACCGAGACCAGGCGGCGCCCGCCGATGAGCCAGTGCAGTGCCTGGGAGCGGTGGATGACGTGCAGCCCGCGTTCCTTGGCCGTGACGAACTCGGGGTTCTCGGGCCAGATCGCTCCGGTGTGCACGACCGTGTCGGCGTCCCCCAGGTGCGCGGCGTCGTGACCGACGTGGACGACCGCACCGCGTGCGGCCAGATCCCGCAGAGCGGCACTGTCGGAGCGGTCGGAGCCGGAGACCCGGATCCCGCGGTCGAGGAACATGCGCGCGAGTCCCGACATGCCCGAACCGCCCACTCCGATGAAGTGGGCGGAGGAGATCGTCTCGGGGATGGGGAGGCTCAGGTCGGGTCTGATCATGGCGCTTGCGAGTTTACGTCGCCGATCCTGAGCGAAGGTCTCGGCGCGCTGGGGAGGCGGGGCGGTCGAGGCCGGACGTCGGCGGCGGACCGTCGGACAGACCCGGGCGGGCCGGATGCCCGCGGCGGGCCGTCAGGCGGAGTTCTCGGACGACACACCGACCGCACACACCCCGAACCGGCATGTCGCCGACGAACTCCGCGCGACGGCACCGGCGGAGAGTGACGCCGGCGGCGGGTCGGAGGGGTCAGCCGCCGAGCGCCTCATCGATGAGGGCGATGACGTTCTCGGTTCCCGTGCGGATGCCGGTGCGCGCGGCGGCGTCGCGCATCGCGGCGCGGCGATCCTCGTCGCGGAGCAGCGGCACGATGTCGGCGCGCACGCGCTCGGGCGAGAAGTCGGCGTCGGGGATGAGCAGTGCGGCGCCCGCGCGGACGGAGGCGCCGGCGTTGAGGCTCTGCTCGCCGTTGCCGACCGCGTAGGGCACGTACACCGCCGGGATGCCGAGGGCATTGATCTCGCTGACCGTTGCGGCGCCCGAACGGGAGACGACGAGATCGGCGAGGGCGAAGGCGAGATCCATGCGGTCGACGTAGCGGACGACGGCGTAGCCGGCGACACCCGGGTCGGGCAGATCGGAGTTCTGCCCCGTGACGTGAAGCAGCTGCCAGCCCGCGTCGAGGACGTCGCGCCACGCTCCGCCGAATGCGGTGTTCAGGCGCAGGGCGCCGAGCGACCCACCGAAGACCAGGAGCGTGGGGCGCGCGGCGTCGAGCCCGAAATGCGCAGCCGCCTCGGCACGGCGTGATGGGGCGTCGAGCTCGACGATCTCTCGGCGCAACGGCATCCCGACCTCGCGTGCCCCGCGTAGCGGCGTGCCCTCGAAGGCCACACCGACGCCCGCCGCGCCACGGGCGCCCAGCACGTTGGCCAGGCCGGGCCGGGCGTTCGCCTCGTGCACGACGAACGGCACGCGTTCGCGCCGAGCCGCGACGTAGGCAGGCGCAGCGGCGTACCCGCCGAACCCGACGACGACGTCCACTCCGCGCGAGCGGATGAGGCGGCGAACGTGGGCGACCGCGCGCAGGAACCGCACGGGGAACGCCGCGGCTGCCCCGTTCGGTCGGCGCGGGAAGGGGACCTTGGCGACGGTGAGCAACTCGTAGCCGCGCAGCGGGACCAGACGGGACTCGAGGCCCTCGCGCGTACCGAGGACGAGGACATCGGCGGCGCCGTCGCGCGCACGAAGGCCGTCGGCGACCGCGAGCAGGGGGTTCACGTGTCCGGCGGTGCCGCCGCCGGCGAGGAGGTAAGTCGTCACTGTTCGACCCTAACCACGTCGAGCGCGGCCGAGAGGCGAGCGCACGCTCAGCCGCGCGGACGGCGGGCGGATGCCGCGGCCCGGCGCGCCGTGCGCGGGGGCGCCTCGCTCACCGCGCGGCGATCCGGCAGGGTCCGTGCGCAGGACAGCAAGACGCCGCACCCGATCAGCACCGACAGCAGCGACGTCCCCCCCTGGGACATGAACGGCAGCGGCACACCCAGCACGGGGAACACGCGCAGCACCACCGCGACGTTGATCATGGCCTGGCCGACGATCCAGATCGTGATGCCGCCCGCGACGATGCGCACGAAGGGGTCGTCGGTGCGGCGGATGATGTGGAAAGCGCCGACGGCGAAGAGGCCGAAGAGGAGGAGGACCACGACGCAGCCGATGAGTCCGAGTTCCTCGCCCACGATCGCGAAGATGTAGTCGTTCGCCGCGGCCGGAAGCCAGTCGTACTTCTCGGCGGAGTTACCGAGGCCGACGCCGAAGATGCCGCCGGCGGCGAGACCCCAGATCCCGTGCAGCGGCTGATAGCAGTCGCCGAGGTAGTTGGCGATGCAGTCCTGATCGAGAAAGCTCATGATGCGGCGCATGCGGTCGGCGCTCGTGATGGCGAACAGGGCGATGGCGCCGACGGCCGCGAGGGCCGGCAGCACGAAGATGCGCAGCTTCACGCCCGAGAAGAACAGAGCCCCCAGCAGGACGAGCACGAGGATCATCGTCGTCCCCAGGTCCTTGCCGCCCATGACGGTGGCGACGACGAGAGCGAAGACCGGAACGATCGGGATGAACACGTGCCGCCAGTCGCCCAGCAGCGTCTGCTTGCGGTACAGGACGTAGCCGAGCCAGAGCGCGAGAGCCAGCTTGAGGAACTCCGCCGGCTGAGCCTGGATGCCCGCGAGATTGATCCAGTTGCGGTTGCCGTTCGCCGAGATGCCCAGGGGGGTGAACACCAGCAGCTGGAACAGGGTCGCGAGGATCAGCGCGGGCCACGCCATGCGCTTCCAGAAGCGCAGGGGTGCTCGGCTGAGGACGAACATCAGCGGGACGCCGATGACGGCGAAGACGCCCTGCTTGATCACGTGCTCGAAGGGGTTCTGCGCGCCGTCGAGAGCGGAGGTCGCCGACAGCACCATCACGAGACCGAAACCGGTCAGCAGGAGCGCGGCGGACGTGATGAGCAGGAACTCGCTCGGCACGGGCCGGAACGCCCGGCCCAGGGAGACACGGGCGGCGAGCCCGGTGCGTTCGGGTTCGTCGGGTGTGCGCCGCGGAGGAGGTGCCGTCGTGGTCACGCGAGTCCCCTCAGTCGTGCGGTCGAGAATTCCCGTCGTGGCCCGCGATCCACACTTGCACCGCTTCGGCGAAACGGTCGCCGCGGTCGGAGTAGGACGCGAACTGATCGAAGGATGCCGCCGCGGGAGCCAGGAGAACGGTGTCTCCATCCCGGGCCACACCCGCCGCCAGTTCGACGACCCGGGCCATGACGTCTTCAGTCTCGGCGTGGTCGACCTCGAACAGCGGCACCGTCGGGGCGTGTCGCTCGAACGCCGTCACGATCTCGTCGCGCTCGGTGCCGATCACGACGACCGCTCGCACCGACGCGCCACGAGCACGGACGAGGTCGCCGAGGTCGACGCCCTTGAGCAGTCCCCCGACCACCCAGACGGCGCCGGGATAGGCCGCGAGCGACGAGGCCGCCGCGTGGGGGTTCGTCGCCTTGGAATCGTCGACCCAGGTCACCCCCCGGTGGACTCCGACGACCTGGATGCGGTGCGGGTCGAGGCGGAAGCGCTCGAGCGTGTCGTGGATGTGCGCGGGGCTCGCGCCGAGGGAGCGCGCGAGCGCCGAGGCGGCGAGGATGTTGGCGACCATGTGGGGGGCCGCGAGCCCCCGCTCGGCGAGGTCGGCCACCGTCGTGAGTTCGAGAGCGGAGGTGGCACGTTCCTCGAGGAACGCCCGATCGACGAGGATGCCGTCGACCACGCCCAGGTCGCTGGGGCCGGGGACACCGAGGTCGAAGCCGATGGCGCGAGCGCCCTCGATCACCTCGGCGTCCTCGACCATCTCGCGGGTGGCGACGTCCGCCTTGTTGTAGACGCAGGCCACCCGCGTACGAGCGTAGACGCCGGCTTTCGCCGACCGGTACGCGTCAGCACCGCCGTGCCACTCGAGGTGGTCGTCCGCGAGGTTGAGGCACACCGAGGAGTGCGGCGACAGCGCGTCGGAGCCGGTCTGCAGGTTCAGGTACCAGAGCTGGTGGCTCGAGAGCTCGACGACCAAGACGTCGAAGCCGCTCGGGTCGCGCACCGCGTCGAGCACGGGGGTTCCGATGTTGCCCACCGGAACCGCCCGCTGGCCCGCGGTCATGAGCATCTCGGCGGTGAGGCGCGTCGTGGTGGTCTTGCCGTTCGTGCCGGTGATCAGCACCCAGTCGGCGGGGCGCCCGTCGGCCCGCACGACCTTGTCGCGCACGCGCCACGCGAGTTCGACGTCGCCCCACAGCGCGATGCCCCGCTCCCGCGTCCACGCGATCACCGGGTGGTGCGGGGGGAAGCCCGGGGATGCCACGACCACCTCGGGTGCGAAGTCGGCCATCTCGGCGGGCACGGTCTCGAGCGGGCCCTCGTGCAGATTCACGCCCAGCACCGGGAGGAGGCGGGAGTACTCGGCATCCGCCCGCTCGGTCACCACGAGCACCTCGGCGCCGAGCTCGGCGAGGGTGTCGGCGACGGAGAAACCGGTCACCGAGAGACCGAGGACGACGACGCGCAGTCCCTTCCAGTCGGCGTGCCAGCTGGTGAGGGTGGAGAGGTCGGTCATACGCGTGACAGCCATTCGACGTAGAAGAATCCGATGCCCGAGACGGCTAGGAGCCCGGCGATGATCCACATGCGCACGACGATGGTGACCTCGGGCCACCCGCGCATCTCGAGGTGGTGGTGCAGCGGGCTCATGAGGAAGAGGCGCTTGCCCCGGGTGACCTTGAAGTAGGCCCGCTGCAGGATGACCGAGCCCGACGCGATCACGTAGACGCCCGCGATGAGGATGAGCAGGAGCTCGGTGCGGGTGAAGATCGCCAGGGCGGCGATCACGCCGCCGATCGCCATCGAGCCGCAGTCGCCCATGAAGACCTTCGCCTTGGGAGCGTTCCACCAGAGGAAGCCGACGAGGGCTCCCACGAACGAGGCACCGACGATGGCGAGGTCGAAGGGGTCGCGTACGGCGTAACACCCGGCCTGCACGGTGGGGTCGAGCACGTCGGCGCAGACCTGCTTGTTCTGCCAGAAGGCCATGAGGCTGTACGCGCCGACCACGAAGATGCCCGAGCCCGCGGCGAGGCCGTCGAGACCGTCGGCGACGTTGACCGAGTTGGAGGTCGCGGTTCCGATGAGCGAGATCCACGCGAGGTAGAGCAGCCAACCGAGGATCGGCCCGAGCGCGAAGAACGACAGCAGCTGGATGTCGCGGAACACGGAGACGTACCCCGAGGCGGCGGTCTGTCCGACCGTGTTCGGGAAGTTCAACGCCACGATCGCGAAGGGCACGACCACGATCACCTGACCGGCGATCTTGCGCCAGCCCGAGAGTCCGAGGCTGCGCTGCTGGCGGATCTTCATGTAGTCGTCGATGAAGCCGACCACACCGAAGCCGAGCATGAGCCACAGCACGAGCAGGCCCGAGACCGTGGGCGGGTTGTTACCGGCGTACGAACCGATGAAGTACCCGACCATCGTTCCGAGGATGAAGATCGTGCCACCCATGGTGGGAGTGCCGCGCTTGGCCCCGTGCGAGGGGTTGTGCACGTTCTCGGGGGTGCGGATGACCTGGCCCCAGCCCCACTTGCGGAACCACCGGAGGAAGACCGGGGTGAGGAAGAGGGTGAAGGCGAGCGAGATCGCAGCCGACGTCAGAAGTGATCTCACGCGAACAAGTCTCCCAGACGGTCGCCGAGGTGCCGGAGCCCCGCCGAGTTCGACGACTTCACCAGCACGCGATCACCGTCGCGCAGTTCGGTCGAGAGGTAGTCGTAGGCCGCATCGGCGTCGGCGAAGAAGACGGCCTCGCCGTCCCAGGAGCCCTGGGCGATGGCCTCGAGGTACATGCGGCGCGCCTCGGGTCCGATCACGACGATGCGCTGGATGCGCAGGCGCACGGCCAGCAGTCCCACACGGTCGTGCTCCTCGTCTGCGTACTCGCCCAGCTCGCTCATCGCGCCCAGGACGGCGACCGTTCGCTCCTCGGGACCGGTGATCTGGGCGAGGGTGCGAAGGGCGGCGGCCATGGAGTCGGGGCTGGCGTTGTACGCGTCGTTGATGATGCGCACGCGATCGGAACCCAGCGGCTGCATCCGCCAGCGCTCGGCGATCTCGACGGTCTCGAGACGGGCGATCGCGTGGGCTGCGGGCACGCCGAGCGCGGTGGCGGCGGCGAGGGCCGCGAGGGCGTTCATGACGTGGTGCTCACCGAGCACGCGCAGGGTGAGGGTGAAGGGTTCTCCGTCGATCACCAGATCGGCGCGGGTCCCGGATGCCGAGACCTCCACGTCGACGGCGCGCACCTCGGCCCGCTCGCCCCGACCGAACCACCGCACGTCCTGCCCGCGCTCGCGCGCGATCGGCTCCATCGCGGCCACACGCGGATCGTCGGCATTGAGGACGGCGAGGCCGCCTTCGCGGGTGGCCTTCACCAACTCGCTCTTGGCATGGAACGTCGACTCGATGCCGCCGAACCCGCCGGCGTGCGCCATGCCGACCATCAGCACGACTCCGATGTCGGGGGTGACCAGACCCGCGAGGTGCGCGATGGCGCCCGGGGCGCTGGCTCCGAACTCGCTCACGAGGTAGCGCGTGTTCTCGGTGACGCGCAGCATCGTCAGCGGGGCGCCGACCTCGTTGTTGAACGAGGCGCGCGGTGACACCGTCTCTCCCTCGTCCTCGAGGATGCGCGCGAGGAGGTTCTTCGTGGTCGTCTTGCCATTCGACCCCGTGATGCCGACGATCTTGAGCGCGCCCGTCTCGCGGACTCGAGCCACCACGTCCCGAGCCAGGTCGCCGAGGGCGGCCACGGCATCCGGGACGACGATCTGGCTCACCGCGTCGTCGAGCTCGCGTTCGACGATCGCGAGGGCCGCGCCCCGCTCGACGGCCGTGCCGACGAAGAGGTGGCCGTCGGTGGTCTCACCGGGCTTGGCGACGAAGATGCCGCCGGGCTCGATCAGGCGCGAGTCGGTGTCGACGAGCCCCGAGACGAGGGTGTCGGCAGTGTCGTCGCCGCGGACGACGAGACGCCCACCGAGCACGTCGGCGAGGTGGGAGAGGCTGAGGGAGATCATTGCTGTGGGACGCCCTTTCCGGTCGCATTCGTTACCGAGACGAGACCGACGTGGGCCCTTTCTCAGCCGAACTTGGGCAGTTCGGGGGTCGTGGTTCCGGACGGGATCACCCGGTAGGACTTGAGAACCTGGGTGAGGGCCTTCTGGAACGCGGGGGCGGTGGCCGCCGACGATTTTACCGTCCGCGGCTCGTCCAGGTTGACCGCGACGACGTACTGCGGGTCGTCGGCGGGGGCGAAACCGATCATCGTGGTGAAGTACGCGTCGGGCTTGTAGGCACCCGTGTTCTCGTCGACTTTCTCACCCGTACCGGTCTTGATCGCGATGCGGTAGCCGGGAATGGCGATCTTCGAGGCGAGCTCGCCCTGCGTGGCGACGTTCTCGAGCATGAGCGAGACCTCCTTCGCCGTGTCGGTCGAGATGACCTGGGTGCCCTCGGTCGAGGGGACGTCGGTGACGGTGCCGTCGGCCGCGGTGCAGCCCTCGACGATCGACAGCGGCTTCTTCACGCCGCCGTTGGCGATGGTCTGGTACGCGCCCACGAGCTGGGGCACGGTGACCGACAGGCCCTGACCGAAAGCCGTGTTGAAGAAGGTCTGCTTGTCCCAGTCCTGGACGGGGTGCAGGATGCCGCCCGACTCACCCGGGAAGTTGATCGCGCTCGTCGTTCCCATGCCGAACTTCTGCAGGTAGTCGAAGCGCGTCTGCGCGGGGATCATCTCGGCGAACTTGGAGATACCCACGTTCGAGGAGTCGATGAGGACGCCGGTCGGGGTGTAGACGTTCGGGCCGTGCGAGAACGCGTCGGAGACGCGCGCGTCGCCGTCCAGCACCTCGCGCCCCGAGGCCGTGACCGTCGTCTGCGGCGTGTACGAGCCGCTGTCCAGGCCGATCGCCGTCGTGAGGGCCTTGAACGTCGAGCCGGGCTCGAACGGGCTCGAGAACGCACGGCTGCCGCGGTCCTCGGGGGCCGTGGCGGTGGGGTCGTTGGGGTCGACCGTCGGGTACTCGGCGAGGGCCCGGATCTTGCCCGTCTTGGCCTCGACCACGGTGATGGTGCCGCGCAACGACCCGGTGTTCTGCACCTGCTCGGCGATGAGCTGTTGCAGGTACCACTGCAGGTCGCGGTCGATCGTGAGCTTGAGGGTGCCGCCGTCGACGGCGGGCTGAGTGACGACCTCGGTGCCCGGGAGCACCACGCCGTCGCGGCTCTGCTGGAAGACGACCTTGCCGTTGGTCGAGGCGAGGCAATCGTTGTCGGCCGCCTCGAGGCCGGCGAGGGCCTGACCGTCGCTGCCGACGAAGCCCAGCAGGTTCCCCGCCACCGCCCCGTCGGGATACATACGACCGGCCTGCGGCGGGAAGCTGAGGAACGGCAGCCCCAGGGCCACGAGGGCTCGGTACTGCTCGGTCGAGACGTTCTTCGCGATCATCGCGTAACGCGACTCGGGGTTGTCGGCCACGGCGTCCTGGACGATCTTCTGCACGTCGGCGGCGTCCTGTCCGGTGACACCGGCGATCTGGGCCGCCAGGTCGGGCCAGGCCGTCGTGGTCTCGTTGCCGTCGTCGTCGCGCGTGGTCACGCCCTTCGCGGCGAGCATCGGGTCGATCTGCACGTCGTAGCGATTCACGCTGGTGGCCAGGGGCACCCCGTTGTCGTCGACGATCGATCCGCGCGAGGCGTACTCGATGCGGGAGTTCTGCAGACCCATCGAGAGCGAGTCGTCCACGTGGTCTCGGGCGTTGACGACCTGGATGTCGACCAGGCGGACGACGAAGGCGATGATCACGATCAGGACGACCGCGAGGGCGACGACGGTGCGACGCCGCGGGGAACGGGAGGTTGTCGTCGTCATGGCTCTCATCGTGTCGCGGGAGTCGGCAGACCGTCGCTGATCGGCGGGGGTGTCGCGGATTGGGCGGTCGGGGCGGCGGCCTCGGTCGGCGAGGGCGACCCGGGTGCCGCGGGCGCGGGAGTGGCCGTGCCGTTCTCGGTGGTGGATGCCGCCGGGTCGGTCACCAGCGGGACACCCGAGATCAGGGCGTTGCCGACCGAGCCGCGGCCCTTGGCGTCCACCGAGGAGGCGGTGTCGGCGGGCTTGTCGGAGCCGATCACGGCACCGTCGCTGAGGCGCAGGTACGTCGGCGACTCGTCGATGACCATGCCGAGCGCTGCGGCGTTGGCCGCGAGGTACTGCGGCGAGCTGAGTCCCGCGCTCTCGTCGGAGAGGATCTGCTTCTGGTAGGTCAGATCGCGCTGCTGCTGGGTGAGCGACGAGATCTCGAAGGAGCTCTGGGTCGTCAGGATGCCGAGCCCCATCTGCACCAGCACGATCGCCAGCGCGCCGAGCACGGCAACGACGCCGAACAGACGCCGCGGGGCCCGACGACGCGCGGTCGCGGGCACGACGGTGAGCCGGCGCTCGCGAACGGGCGTCGGGAAGTCGGGCAGGAAGGCCGCATCGATGGCCTGGGGTGCACTCATGCGTCCTCCTGGATTCTCTCGGCCGCGCGCAGACGCACGGGGGTGGCGCGGGGATTGACCGCGCGCTCTTCGTCGCCCGCCAGCTCCGCGCCGCGAACGAGGAGCCGGAACTTCGGCGCGTGCTCGGGCAGCTCCACGGGCAGTCCGCGCGGAGCCGTGGACGTCGACGCGTCGGCGAAGACGCGCTTGACCAACCGGTCCTCGAGCGACTGATACGACAGCACGACGATGCGCCCGCCGACACCGAGCACGCTCAGCGCGGCCGGGATCGTTCGCTCGAGCACCGACAGTTCGGCGTTGACCTCGATGCGCAGGGCCTGGAAGACGCGTTTGGCCGGGTGACGCTCGCGCAGCACCGCAGCGGGAGTGGCCGCCTGCAGGACATCGACCACCTGGCCGGAGCGCTCGAGCGGCGCCTCGGCGCGGGCGGCGATGATCGCGCGGGCGTAGCGACCGGCGAGCTTCTCTTCGCCGTAGCGCTCGAAGATGCGGCGCAGATCACCCTCGCCGTAGGTCGCCAGCACCTCCGCGGCCGTCACGCCGGTGGTCTGGTCCATGCGCATGTCGAGCGGCGCGTCCTGGGCGTAGGCGAAGCCGCGGTCGGCGACGTCGAGCTGGAGCGACGACACACCGAGGTCGAACAGGATGCCGTCGACCTGGGCGACACCGGCAGAGGCCACGGCCTCGGCGATCCCGTCGTAGACGGTGTGCACCAGGGTCACGCGGTCGCCGAAACGCGCGAGACGCTCCCCCGCGATGCGAAGGGCGTCGGTGTCGCGGTCGAGGCCGATGAGACGGGTCTCGGAGAAGCGTTCGAGGAACGCCTCGGAGTGGCCGCCCATACCGAGCGTTCCGTCGACGAACACCGAGCCGGGCTTGTGGAGCGCAGGGCCCAGCAGCTCGGCGCAGCGCTCGAGCAGGACGGGGGTGTGGATGTCGCGGATGTCCATGATGTGTCGGGCGGAACCTTCGGACTCTGATCCCCATCCGCGTCGACCTGGCGCCGGGGAAGTGCGTCAGGGCGAGCGGCTGGGCATCACAGCCGAAGGGTCAGAAGAGTCCCGGGATCACCTCCTGTTCCATCTCGGCGTACGTTTCTTCGTTGCTCTCCGCGTAGGAGTTCCACGCCTCGGCGTCCCAGATCTCGGCGTGTGCTCCGACGCCGGTGACGACGAGTTCGCGACCGAGCCCCGCGTAGGTACGCAAGGCGGGCGGGACGGTGATGCGGTTCTGACTGTCGGGCTTCTCGGCGCTGGCCCCCGAGAGGAACATGCGCAGGAAGTCGCGGGCCTGCTTGTTGCTGAGCGGGGCCTCGCGGATCCGCTCGTGCACGCGCTCGAACTCCTCGGTGCTGAACACGTAGAGGCAGCGGTCCTGCCCGCGCGTGATCACCACTCCGGCGCCGAGATCGTCACGGAACTTCGCCGGCAGGATGACCCGACCCTTGTCGTCGAGCTTGGGTGTGTGCGTTCCGAGCAGCATTCGGGCGTCCACCCCCTTCGTCCGGCCTGCGAAGTTTCCCCCACTTTACTCCACCACCCTCCACTTTGCTATCAAATTCCGGGGCTTCTGCGCGGAAGCACAGCCGTGTACTGTGATCGACCGCCCCGACGGATCGCGCCGGACTCCGCGTGTTTCCGCCGCCGAACCGCGAGAATCACCCCCGAAGACAGCTCGAGTGGAGGAAAAGGGAGCGATTCGAGGCCTTATCTCGCCCCTCTCCCCCTTCATGGCGCCATTCCGTCGCGGACAGGACCCCCGGGCGCACGAAAAAGCACCGGCTCCGAAGAGCCGGTGCTGAAGAAGTGGGTGTCGGGCTTAGGGTCCGTCGTGGCGGCGGTCCCAGCGTTCGTTCATTCGATCCATGAACGACGAACCGGAGGCGCGAGCCGGTCGGGGCTTCGCGGCGGGTGCTGCCTGAGCGGCGCCGCGCGTCGGGGTGACGGCGAAGACGACCCCGCCGACCATGAGGAGGAATCCGACGACGCCCACGGCGATGCCGACGAAACCGGTGTTGAACCCGATCGACACGCCCGCGACGAGAGCGCCGAGACCGGCCAGCACGAGGATGGAACCGAGGACGATGTTGCGGTAGCTGAGGGCACGACTGGGGGCAGACACCACATCGGTGTCGTTGCTCATGAGATGGCGCTCCATCTCGTCCAGTAGACGCTGCTCCTGCTCTGACAGTGGCATGCATCCCCCTTTGTTGTTCGTTGTGGACGATTCTACGCGCGGCGTGGATCACTAGGCTAGGCCCGTGGCGACCTCCCCGGAACCGATCGAAGCTGTTTCCCAGCGACTCGACAAGTTCCTCTCCGAACAGCTATCGTACGCCTCTGCACTGGGCCCGGAGGCGGAGGCGTTCACCCGATCGGGGGCTTCCGCCCTCCAGGGAGGAAAGCGTCTGCGGGCCCGCTTCTGCCTCGCCGGGTGGAGTGCGGTTCGCGCGCTCGAAGCCCCGCCCTCCTCCGCATTCGACGAGTCCGCGCTGGCCGTGGCCACTTCTCTCGAGATCTTCCACGCCGCCGCCCTCGTCCACGACGACCTCGTCGACAACAGCGACACGCGCCGCGGTCAGCCCGCAGCCCACCGCGCGTTGCAGAAAGCGCATCAGGATGCCGACTGGGCCGGCGACTCCGACGCGTTCGGCCGATCCGGAGCGATTCTCCTCGGCGACCTGCTGGTCGCGTGGAGCGACGATCTGCTCGAGGAGGGCCTGAAGGGCCACCGCCATGCCGCCCCGACCCGTCGCGCCTACGCGCGGATGCGCCGCGACGTGACGATCGGCCAGTTCCTCGACGTCGCCGAGGAGTCCGCCTACACCGTCTACCCCGACGATGCCCATGCGGAGCGGGCGCTGCGCATCGCCTCGTACAAGTCGGCGCGCTACAGCATCCAGCAGCCCCTCCAGATCGGCGCGGCTCTCGCCGGCGCCGACGAGGCGCAGCTCGACGCCCTCGGGCGCTTCGGTCACGACGTCGGCATGGCGTTCCAGCTGCGCGACGACGTGCTGGGGGTCTTCGGCGACAGCGCGGTCACCGGAAAGCCGGTCGGTGACGACCTGCGCGAGGGAAAGCGCACGGTGCTGGTCGCCTACGCCCGTGAGAGTCTGTCACCTCAGCGACGCGAGGGCTTCGACGCCCTCCTGGGCGACCCCGCCCTGGATGGGGCGCAGATCGCGGCGCTGCAGCAGACGATCCTCGACACGAGAGCGCTCGAACGCACGGAGGACCTGATCGCCGACTACTCGCGGCGAGCCGATCTCGCTCTCGCCGACGCCGAGGTCGACACGGCCGCACTCGAGGACCTCCGCGCTCTCGCGCGTGCCGCCACCGAACGAACGGCCTGAGGCCGGAACGTCTCAGGCGAGGGTCGCGGCGACTCGGCGGACCTCGCTCTTGCGCCCGGCGAGCAGAGCCTCGATGGGTGCCATGCCGATGCTCTCTTCCGGAGTCAGGAGCCAATCGATGGTCTCGTCGGCGTCGAACCCGGCATCGTGCAGAACGATGATCGTGCCGCGCAGCGACGCCAGCGGGCGCCCGTCCACGATGAAGACCGCCGGCACCTTGAACACGCCTTCGCGGCGCGAGCCGACGAGGTAATGCTCGTCGAACAGGCGGCGGACGCGGCCGAGCGACTCGTCGAGCATCTCGACCAGGTCGGGAATGGTCAGCCACGCGGTCTCGTAACGGGAAGTCTCACTCACTCGCCCATCCTCTCATTTCCGCCACCCCGGACCGCCCCGCGGTCCATCTGCACACGAGTCACATGCGTCACAACCGTCACTTTCGTTGACATCAGCCCCGAGGCATGCCAGCGTGTCGGGCAGTCGAACGAACGGAATCCCCCCACCATGCGACGACTCACGCTGTCCCCCCTGCCCTCGCGACGCCGCGCGGTCGCCATCTGGCCGGCCGCTGTGGCCGGCTCGATCGCCCTGACCCTCGCCGCCGAGCACGCCGCTCACGCCGCGCCCCCCGAGCCAGCCCTCACGGTCCTGCCGCCCGCCCCCCGCGGTATCGGGGTGCCGGCACTCGCGGCCGTCACCGCCCCCACCACCTACACCGTCAAGTCAGGCGACACGGTATGGGGCATCGCTCGGGCTCATGGTCTCGACACCGCGGCGGTCCTGGCGGCCAACGGCCTGACACCCGACAGCCTCATCCGACCCGGCCAGGTTCTCGCACTCACCCCCGCGGCGACGCCCGCTCCCCCGGCTCCCGCCGCTCCCGAAGCCGCATCCCGGTCGCACGAGGTCCGCCCGGGCGACACCGTCTCGGCCATCGCCCGCGCCAACGGCGTCTCGCTCGACGCCGTGCTCAGCGCGAACGCCCTCACGCGCGCCTCGATCATCTACCCGGGCGACGTATTGCAGATCCCGTCGGGATCCCCCGCACCCGCACCCGCGGCCGTGGCCCCCGCCACCGCCCCCGGGCTGGATGCCGAGCAGTCCGAGAACGCACGCCTGATCATCCGCATCGGACGAGAACTCGGCGTCTCGGATCGCGGAATACTCATCGCCCTGGGCACCGCGATGCAGGAGTCGTGGCTGCGCAACCTCGATTGGGGCGACCGCGACTCGCTCGGCCTGTTCCAGCAGCGCCCCAGCACCGGCTGGGGCACCCCGGATCAGATCCTCGACCGAGAGCGGTCCACCCGCGTGTTCTACGGCGGAGCGGCCGACCCCAACGGCTCCGCGACCCGCGGCCTGCTCGACATCCCCGGGTGGGACCAGCTGTCGTACGCCGACGCCGCTCAGGCCGTGCAGATCTCGGCCTACCCGGACCGGTACGCCCAGTGGGAGCAACCCGCCACCACGTGGCTCTCCGTTCTCGGCTGATCTTCTCGTCCGAGGTGAGGGTGAGCCGCTCCCCGGCCTCACAGGGGGCGCTCCGTAGACTCGACCTGTGAGCACGAGTCAGCAGGCAGACCCGCTGATCGGCCGTCTCGTCGACGGCCGATACCGGGTCCGCGCGCGTATCGCGCGCGGCGGGATGGCGACCGTGTACGTGGCGACCGACCTGCGCCTCGAGCGCCGCGTCGCGCTGAAGGTCATGCACGGCCACCTCAGCGACGACACCGTGTTCCAGAGCCGCTTCATCCAGGAGGCCCGCTCGGCCGCCCGCCTGAGCGACCCGCACGTCGTGAACGTGTTCGACCAGGGCCAGGACGGCGAGATGGCCTACCTGGTGATGGAATACCTCCCGGGCATCACCCTGCGCGAGCTGCTGCGCGAGCATCGGCGCCTCACGATCGATCAGACCCTCACGATCATGGATGCCATCCTGTCGGGGCTCGCGGCAGCGCACCGGGCCGGGATCGTCCACCGCGACGTCAAGCCCGAGAACGTGCTGCTCGCCGAGGACGGCCGCATCAAGATCGGCGACTTCGGTCTGGCGCGCGCGACGACCGCGAACACCGCGAGCGGCGCCCAGCTCATGGGCACGATCGCGTACCTGGCGCCCGAACTCGTCACCCGCGGCACCGCGGACGCCCGCAGCGACATCTACTCGCTCGGAATCATGCTCTACGAGATGCTCGTCGGCGAGCAGCCCTACAAGGGCGAGCAGCCGATGCAGATCGCCTATCAGCACGCCACCGACTCCGTCCCGCGCCCCAGCGCCAAGAATCCCGGCGTTCCGGAGCAACTCGACGAGCTCGTGCTGTGGTCGACCGAGCGCGAGCCGGGCGATCGCCCCCTCGACGCCGGTGCGATGCTCGAGCGGCTGCGTGCGATCGAGAAAGAGCTCGGCCTCGCCCCCCAGGTCGCTCGCGCCGTGTCGGTGGGCACGACGGGCCCGGCCTCCGCAGCGGAGTCCCGCGAGCTGACCAAGGTCCTTCCCCAGACGGCATCCCTCCCCTCCGCCACCATCGATGAACCCGACAACGCCGCGCGCCTGCGCACCCGCACGCGTCGACGCACGGCGCGCGGGGCCTGGCTCCTCGTGCTCGTGCTGCTGCTGGCCGGCGGCGCCGGATTCACCGGCTGGTACTTCGGATCGGGGCCGGGCTCGCTCGTCGCCGTCCCCGACGTCTCGGGGCGGAGCTTCGCCGACGCCCAAGCCCTGTTGACGCAGCAGCAGCTGCAGGCGCAGGCGCAAGAGGTCACGGATCGAGAGATCCCCTCCGGCACGACGGTGGGGTCCGACCCCGCCCCCGGCGAACGGCTCGACAAAGAGACCGTCGTCACCGTCTTCGTCTCGATCGGACCGGCGACCCACCAGATCCCGGCCCTCGCCGGCAAGAGCGCGGACGAGGTGCGCGCAATCCTCGAGCAGGCCTTCGTCGGCGTCGCGGGCGACCCCGAGCGCCAGTTCGCCGACCCCGCCGACGGAACGGTCCTGGGCGCCTCGGTCATCCCCCGCTCGGGCGGCGACGCGATCGACTGCACGCAGGGCTGCACCGTCTACGAGGGTGACGCGGCCTCGCTCGTCGTCTCTCTCGGCCCGATCCCCGACGTCACCGGAGACTCGCGCTCGCAAGCCCAGCGCGCCCTCGACGGCGTCGGGCTGAAGTCCTCGGTGACCGAGGAGTACAGCAACTCCGTGGCATCCGGCAACGTCATCTCCATGGGCCAGCGCGACGGCGGCGGCAACTGGCGCCCCGGTGACACGGTTCCCCTGCGCGTGTCGATCGGGCCGAAGCCCGTCGAGATCCCCGGCAACGTGGTGGGGATGTCGATCCGGGATGCCGTGAAGACCCTCGAAGCGCTCGGATTCCAGGTCAACGCGGGTATCGACGACGGCACCCTACCCCTCGGCTTCAAGTACTGGGACATCTACAAGGTTCGCGCCACGAACCCCAAGGCCGGGACGACCGCTCCGCAGGGATCGACGATCACGCTGACGCCGACGTTGTAGGCATCGCCGCCGAAGAGATCGTCGAGCCGCTCGCTGCGATCACCTTCGCGTCCTGACCGCGACCTCACGACGACGACGCCCCCGACCTGAAGGCCGGGGGCGTCGTCTGATTCACGAGAGAGTCAGCGCTTCTCGAGCTCCTCGGCCACGAGGAACGCGAGCTCGAGGCTCTGGCGGTGGTTCAGACGCGGGTCGCACAGGCTCTCGTAACGCGTGGCGAGGGTCGCCTCGTCGATCTGCTCCGAGCCGCCCAGGCACTCGGTGACATCGTCGCCGGTGAGCTCGACGTGGATGCCGCCGGGGTGCGTGCCCACCGAGCGGTGCGCCTCGAAGAAGCCGCGCACCTCGTCCACGACGTCGTCGAACCGGCGCGTCTTGTAGCCGGTGGGGGTGGTGATGCCATTGCCGTGCATCGGGTCGGTGACCCAGAGCGGGGTGGCGCCCGAGTCGCGGACGGCCTCGAGCAACGGCGGCAGGGCGTCGCGGATCTTGCCCGACCCCATGCGGGTGATGAAGGTCAAGCGACCCGGCTCGCGCTCGGGGTCGAGCTTGTCGATCAGCGCCAGCGCGGTGTCGGTCGTCGTGGTGGGGCCGAGCTTGACACCGATGGGGTTGCGGATCTTCGAGAAGTAGTCGACGTGAGCGCCGTCGAGCTCGCGGGTGCGCTCGCCGATCCACTGGAAATGCGACGAGGTGTTGTACGGCTGGCCCGTGCGCGAGTCGATGCGCGTCATGGGGCGCTCGTAGTCCATGAGGAGGCCCTCGTGGCCGGTGTAGAACTCGACACGGGTGAGCTCGTCGAAGTCCGCCCCGGCGGCCTCCATGAACTTGATGGCCCGGTCGATCTCGGTCGCCATGCTCTCGTAGGCCTGATTGGCCGGGGTGCTCGCGAAACCCTTGTTCCAGCTGTGCACCTCACGGAGGTCGGCGAAGCCGCCCTGCGTGAAGGCGCGGATGAGGTTCAGGGTCGACACGGCCGTGTGGTAGCCCTTGAGCAGACGCGCGGGGTCGGCCTTGCGCGACTCCTCGGTGAAGTCGTAACCGTTCACGATGTCGCCGCGGTAGGCCGGCAGCGTCACGTCACCACGCGTCTCGACATCGCTCGAGCGCGGCTTGGCGAACTGACCCGCCATGCGGCCCATCTTGACCACGGGCATAGAGGCGCCATAGGTCAGGACGACGGCCATCTGGAGCACCGTCTTGATGCGGTTGCGGATCTGCTCGGCGGTGGCACCGGCGAAGGTCTCGGCGCAGTCACCGCCCTGCAGGAGGAAGGCCTGGCCGGCGGCGGCACGAGCGAGGCGCTCGCGCAGGTTGTCGACCTCACCGGCGAAGACCAGGGGCGGGAGGGTCGAGAGTTCTGCGGATGCCGCGGCCACAGCGGCCTCGTCATACCACTGCGGCTGCTGCTTGATGGGCAGGGTTCGCCAGTGGTCGAGGTCGTGGAGCTGCTGATTCACCCCTGAAGTCTAGTGGCGGGAGACCGGCGCCTTCGCCGCCCGTGACGTGGCGAGACGGTCCTTCACGGTCGAGGCGTAGACGTCTTCGTACCGCTGCTCGCCGAGACGCTGGAGCGCCACCATGATCTCGTCGGTGACGGAACGCAACACGTAGCGGTCGCCCTCCATCCCCTCGAAGCGCGAGAAGTCGAGGGGCTCGCCGATCACGATGCCGACACGCCCCACGCGGGGCAGGCGCTGACCGATCGGCATGACGGCGCCGGTGTCGACCATGACCACCGGCACGACCGGGACGCGCGCCTCGAGAGCCATCCGTGCGATGCCCGTGCGCCCGCGGTACAACGTGCCATCCGGGCTGCGCGTTCCCTCGGGGTAGATGCCGAGCAGCTCGCCACGCCCCAGCACCCCCAGGCCCGTGTTGAGAGAGGCCTCGGAGGCCTTGCCGCCCGACCGGTCGATGGGCAGCTGGCCCGTCGCGGTGAAGAACATGCGAGTGGCCCAGCCCTTGAGACCCTTGCCCGTGAAGTAGTCGCTCTTGGCGAGGAACGCCATCCGGCGGTCGATCATGAGCGGCAGGAAGATCGAGTCGGAGAACGACAGGTGGTTGCTGGCCAGGATCGCCGCGCCGTCGGCGGGGATGTTGCGCCGGCCCACCATCCACGGGCGGAACACGGCCTTGATCACCGGCCCGATTACCACGTACTTCATGAGCCAGTAGAACATCGTCAGCGCTCCTTCCCGGCGAGGTCCGCGACCCCGATGAGACCGGCGTCGTTGCCCAGACGTGCGATCGCGAACTCGGCGACCGGACGTTCACCGTACCCCGGGAGCGAGGTCTCGTACGCGAGCTTCACGGGCTCGAGCAGGTCGGCGCCGAGCTGGGCCACTCCCCCGCCGATCACGAAGACCTCGGGGTCGAGCACCGCCTGGAAGCCGCCGCACGCCTCGCCCAGGGCCGTGGCGACACGGCGGAGGGCCTCGATCGCCCCCGGATCGCCGGCGAGGACCAGGCGCGAGACGGCGGGGCCGGGGATCGCGCCCCGCTCCTCGCGCACGGCGGCGAGAGCCGCGCCGATGCCGCCCTCGTCGGCGATGGCGTTGGCCTCGCGCTGCAGTGCGCGTCCCGAGGCGTACTGCTCGAGGCATCCGTTCTGCCCGCACCCGCAGGGGTGACCGCCGCGCACGAAGCGCATGTGGCCGAGTTCGGCGCCGATGCCGTGCCCACCGCGGAAGAGCTCCCCGTCGGTGACGACGGCACCGCCGACGCCGGTGCCCATCGTGAGCATGACCATGTCGCGCACGCCCCGCCCCGCACCGAAGCGGTACTCGCCCCAGCCCGCGGCGTTCGCGTCGTTCTCGATCGTGACGGGGGCGTCGAGACGCTGCTCGAGACGCGCGCGGAGGGGCTCGTCACGCCAGTCGATGTTCGGCGCGTAGATGACGGTGCTGCGGTCGCGGCTGATGAAGCCGGCGGCGGCCACGCCGATCGCGTGGATCTCGTGGGCGCGGCGCAGATGATCGGCCATGTCGACCACGGCGTCCACGAGGGCCGCGGGGTCGATGGGAGTGTCGACACGAAGCTTCTCGACGATGGTGCCGTCGTCGTCGACGACGCCCCCCGCGATCTTCGTTCCTCCGATGTCGATGCCGACGTTGCGCACCGCGCTCCCTTCCGGGCCCACCGTGCGGCTCGGCCCGGAGCAGTCTAGCCACCCGGTGCAACCGACGATGATGCCGTGCACTCCCCGGGGCGAGCACGTCGATGCGGATAGACTCGTCCCACAGCTCGACGTTCTTCCGGTGCCAAAGGAGTTGCCGTGATCCAGTTCGATCAACCCGCCCTCATCCCCGCAGACCCCGACGCCAACGCGTCCGACCTGCTCGCCGACCGCGTCCGCGCCACCCCCGACCGGCCGCTGTTCGCGGTGCCCGACCGAGACGGATGGCGAGACGTCACCGCCGTCGAGTTCGAACGGCAGGTCATCGCCCTCGCGAAAGGCTTCGTCGCCGCCGGCATCCAGCCCGGCGAGAAGGTGGGGTTCATCGCCCGCACCACCTACGACTGGACCCTGATCGACTTCGCGCTGTTCTACGCCGGCGCCATCATGGTCCCGGTCTACGAGACCAGCTCGCCGTCGCAGATCTCGTGGATCCTGTCGGATTCCGGTGCGATCGCCGTGGTCCTGGAGTCCACGGAACACGCCGAACGTCTCGACGAGGTCCGCAGCGACCTCCCCCTCGTCCGCGAGGTCTGGGCGATGCACTCGGGAGCCCTCGACGCGCTCGTCTCGGGCGGCACGCACATCACCGACGAAGAGATCGAGCGCCGCCGCCACCTGGCGAAGGCCTCCGACGTCGCCACCCTCATCTACACCTCGGGCTCCACCGGCCGTCCGAAGGGCTGCGTGCTCGTCCACAGCAACTTCGTCGAGCTGGCGCGCAACTCCGCCAAGTCGCTGCACGAGGTCGTCGAGACCCCTGGCGCTTCGACCCTGCTGTTCATCACGACGGCGCACGTGTTCGCGCGTTTCATCTCGCTGCTCAACGTGCACGCGGGCGTGAAGACAGGACATCAGCCCGATACGAAACAGCTCCTCCCGGCGCTCGGCAGCTTCCGCCCCACCTTCCTCCTCGCGGTCCCCCGCGTGTTCGAGAAGGTCTACAACTCCGCCGAGCAGAAGGCCGAGGCCGGCGGCAAGGGCAGGATCTTCCGCGCCGCCGCCGACGCCGCGATCGAGCACTCCCAGCGCCTGCAGGACGGAAAGTCGATTCCCCTGCTGCTCAAGATCAAGTTCGCGCTCTTCGACAAGCTGGTCTACTCCAAGCTGCGGGATGCCATGGGTGGCAACATCGTCTATGCGGTGTCGGGATCGGCCCCTCTCGGCCCCCGCCTGGGTCACTTCTTCCGCAGCCTCGGCGTCGTGATCCTCGAGGGCTACGGCCTCACCGAGACCACCGCCCCGGCCACGGTGAACCTCGCCACGAAGTCGAAGATCGGCACCGTCGGTCCCGTTCTGCCGGGTGTCGGCATCCGTCTCGCCGATGACGGCGAGATCCAGGTGCGCGGTATCAACGTGTTCCGCGAGTACTGGCAGAACCCCGAGGCGACGGCCGACGCCTTCGACGGCGAATGGTTCAAGACCGGCGACATCGGCGCCTTCGACAGCGACGGATTCCTCGCCATCACGGGCCGCAAGAAAGAGATCATCGTCACCGCGGGCGGCAAGAACGTCGCTCCCGCCGCTCTCGAGGACCCGATCCGTGCGAACCCGATCGTCGGTCAGGTCGTGGTCGTGGGCGACCACAAACCGTTCATCGCGGCCCTGGTCACGCTCGACACCGAGATGCTCCCGACCTGGCTGGCCAATAACGGCCTGCCCGCCGACATGCCGCTCGCCGAGGCGGCCGAGAACGACAAGGTGCGCGCCGAGGTGCAGGGCGCGATCGACCGCGCCAACACGCGGGTCTCGCGCGCGGAGTCGATCCGCAAGTTCACGATCCTGCCCACCGAGTGGACCGAGGCCAGCGGGCACCTGACGCCGAAGATGAGCATCAAGCGCAACGTCATCGTCGCCGACTTCGCCGACGCCATCGAGGACATCTACGCCGTGCCGGTGAACACGACCAACGTGTCGCTCCCCTGAGACGCGCGACGACGACGGCCCGGTCCCCCCGAGGGGCCGGGCCGTCGCGTATCCCGTCTCACGACGTCAGCGACCCGCACAACCTCAGCCCGGCGCCCCGGAAACCCACGGAGGTTGCGCAAATCGCGGAGAGTACGCCGACGCCGGCCACACCTCGGCGACCCGCACAACCTCAGCGATCCGCACAACCTCAGCCCGGCACACAGGAAACCCACGGAGGTTACGCAAATCGCCGAACGTACGCCGACGCCGGCTACACCTCGGCGACCCGCACAACCTCAGCGACCCGCACAACCTCAGCCCAGCGCGCCGGAAACCCACGGAGGTTACGCAAATCGCCGAGGATACGCCGACGCCAGCCGCACCTCGGCGCCCCGCACAACCTTAGCGATCCGCACAACCTCAGCCCGGCACCCCGGAAACCCACGGAAGTTGCGCAAATCGCCGAGGATACGCCGACGCCAGCGACACCTCGGCGACCCGCACAACCTCAGCGACCCGCACAACCTCAGCCCGGCACCCCGGAAACCCACGGAGGTTACGCAAATCGCCGAACGTACGCCGACACCGGCCACACCTCAGCGACCCGCACAACCTCAGCCATCCGCACGACTACGGCTCGACATGGCCGAGAACGGCGGAGGTTGCGCGAATCCCGGGGGAAGCGCGTGACCCGGCTCCGAATCAGAACCAGTCGCTCTCGCGCACCTGGCGCATCGCCTCGCGGCGCGTCTCGGCGGACAGGCGCGAGAGGTACAGCATGCCGTCGAGGTGATCGGTCTCGTGCTGCAGGGCCTGGGCGAGCAGCCCCTCGCCCTCGAGCACGACCTCGTTGCCGTCGAGGTCCATTCCGACGACCTTGGCCCACGGATAACGCAGCGCATCGTGCCAGAGACCCGGTACCGAGAGGCACCCCTCCCCCACCGGCTCCGGCTCTCCGCGCGTCTCGACGAGCACGGGGTTGAGCACGTAGCCGATGTCGCCATCGATGTTGTAGCTGAAAGCGCGCAGACCCACGCCGATCTGCGGCGCCGCGACCCCCGCGCGCCCGGGCAGCTCGACCGTGTCGATCAGGTCTTGGACGAGGGCACGGATGCCGTCGTCGATCTGCTCGATGGGCGCACTGGGCGCGCGCAGGACGGGGTCGCCGAACAGGCGGATCGGGCGGACGCTCATGCCGCGACCGCCGGGGCACGCAGGCCTTCGACGACGGCGGCGGCGAGCTCGCGCGCGGCCTGTCGGGTCGAGGGCTGCAGGTCGCGGAAGGTGATGGCGCTGCCCGCAGCGATACGTGCGTCGTAGGGCATGCGGATCACGGTGCGCACACGCGAGCGGAAGTGTGCCTCGAGCTCGCTCTCGCGCACCAGCGGCGTGCCGGGGCGGGAGTTGTTCAGCACGACGACCGCATCGCGGACGCGCGCCGCGTAGCCGTTGGTCTCGAGCCACGTGAGCGTCTCGGACGCGAGGCGCGCCTCGTCGACCGACAGGCCCGCCACGATGACCAGGGTGTCGGCCAGTTCGAGTGTCGCGCCCATGACCGAATGCACGATCCCCGTGCCCGTGTCGGTGAGGACGATCGAGTAGTAGTGCGCGGCGACGTCGGCGACCTGGCGGTAGTCGTCGTCGCTGAAGGCCTCGGACACCCGCGGATCGGAATCGGATGCCAGCACGTCGAGGCGCGTGGCGTCGCGAGCGACGATCGACGAGACGTCGTTGTAGCCGACCATCTCGTCGTGCGAACGGACGAGGTCGCGGACCGTGCGTCCGTTCGGACGGCCGACGCGGTCTGCGAGCGTCCCGCGATCGGGATTGGCGTCGACCGCGATGATGCGGTCGTCGCGCGCGTCGGCGAGGGCCATGCCCAGGAGCGAGGTGACGGTGGTCTTACCCACACCGCCCTTGCGCGAGAGCACCGGCACGAACCGCGCGCCGCCCGCGAGAGGCGTAGCGATCCGGCGGTCGAGATCCTTGCGTTGACGGGCGCGACGACCGTCGCCGAGGTTGATGCGGTGACGCGAGACCGAGTACACCAGCTGCTGCCAGAGGCCCTCGGGCTCGGGACGCGCGATCTGACGCGGATCGAGCAGACGGTCGGCGGTGAGCAGGTCGGAGCTTTCGCGCGCGTCGTCGATCTGACCGATGCGCTTCGAGGTCAGTGTGACCTCCGGAGCGGGCGTGCGCACGCGCTCCAGCGAGTGGGCGCGATCGACGCGGGCGGCCTCGTCGGCGGCACGGGCGGCATCATCGGCCTGGTGGGCGCTGCGGCGCGTGAGCGGAATCGTTCCGATGACGCCCGTCGCGGCGCGCTCTGCGCGCGTGGTCGGCGCCGCTGCGGGGGCGACGACGGTCTGAGGCTCCGCCCCGGCAGAGTCGGCTTCGACCTCGGCGGTAGCCGGCGGTGCGGGCTGCGACTCGGCGGTGACCGGCGGGAGGGGCGCGTCGACGGACTGTCGGGTGGGCTCGGGCGTATCTGCCACGGTCTCGGTCTCCTCGACCTCTGCGTCGTCTGCGTCGTCTGCGTCGTCGGCGTCGGCGTCGTCGTCGTCGTCGTCGTCGTCGTCGTCGAAGGGTACGGTCGCGGCGAGCTCGGTCTCCTCGACAGCGACCTCTCCCGGCTCCGCGAGTGCGGGCACCGAATCGTGCGGCCTCGCTTCTTCCGGGTCGATTTCTTCTGTGTCGCCGTGCTCAGGCTCGGCGACGGCCGCGGGGACCCACGGCGCGTGCGTGAGCGGCTCCGAGGTGTCCGCCGACACGTCGGACTCGACGTGCGTCTCGGGCTCGCGTTCATCGGCCGGTGCGTGGTCCGGCTCGAGGTCTTCCCCACCCCGGGATGTCGCATCCAGGGCTTCCACCGTCTCGGCGGCATCGGCTTCGGTCGCGAGGTCGTCGACGATCTCGGCATCGGCAAGGTCTTCGGCCCGCGGGTCGGACTCGGCTGCCCCGGCCAGGTCGTCTTGCGCCTGGTCGATTGGCGAGAGCAGGTCCTCACCCGGGAGGGCGTCAGCGGCGGTCGGGGCGTCGACGTCATCGTCCTCGTCGACGCCCACGGACTCGTCGCCGGAGGCAAGCTCCTCGGCCTCTTCCGACGAGAAGGTCTCGCCCGAGCGGTCCTGGTCTTCGTCGATCTCGCGCGATTGCGCGGACGGCTCCGCCGCGGCATCCGCTGCGGTCTCGTCACCGACTCTTTCCGCGACGGCCGGGGGCTCGGCATCCGGCATCTCGTGCTCCGAGGCGTCGCGGGGCGACTCGTCGACGATCTCCGCATCGTGCACGTCGTCGTCGGAGAGCGGCTCCGTCGTTGCGTCCGTGTCATGCGGCTCGAGGATGATGTCGCCGGTCGGGAGCTGCTCGACGTGCGGGTCGTGCACGATCTCGGCGTGGTCGTCGATGCCGGCGGGTACGGCGGAGGGAACGCGCGGGGCGTCGAGGGCGGCGAGATCGGCCTCGTCGAGGGGGATCTCGTCTTCGATCACATCGTCATCGAGGTCGTCGTCGTCGCTGGCCACGGGCAGGTCGACATTGACCTGAGCGATGTGCCCGCCGAGGATCGTGATGCTGGCCGTGTCGAGATTCCCGCTCTCCTCGAGCACGCCGTGCTCGGCGTTCTCGTCGGGGTTCGCGTCGGTGCGGTCGGGGGTCACTGCAGTCTCCAAACGGGAAGAGGGCGCGAAAGCGCCCCCTTCTAGGTTACTGCGCTTGGCGGATTACCAGCAAAAGATCTCCTGCTTCCACCTGTTGTGTGGTACCGATGGCGACACGTTCGACCACGCCGTCGACGGTCGCGGTGATGGCCGCTTCCATCTTCATCGCCTCGATCGAGGCCACGGCCTGACCGGCCCAGACGCGGTCCCCCGCCGTCACCTTCATCGTCACGACGCCCGAGAACGGCGCTGCCATCTGCCCGGGTTTCGAGGTGTCGGCCTTCTCGGCCTGGCGGGCTTCGACGTCGATCGAACGATCGCGCACGAAGACCGGGCGCAGCTGGCCGTTCAACGTCGTCATCACCGTGCGCATGCCCTTGTCGTCGGCCTCGCCGACGGCCTCGAGCCCCACGAACAACTGCACACCCCGCTCGATCTCGACGGTGTGCTCTCCGCCGGACTGAAGACCGTAGAGATAATCGGCCGTATCGAGCACGCTGAGATCGCCGTACGTCTCGCGGGTCTGCTCGAAGGTGCGTGTCGGGCCGGGGAAGAGCAGCCGGTTCAGACGCGCGCGTCTCTCGGAGGACTCCCCCGCCAGGGCGGCCTGGTCGTCGTCGGTGAGCGGGGTCGTGCCGGTCTTGGCATCCCGCCCGGCGAGAACCTTCGAACGGAAGGGCTCGGGCCATCCGCCCGGCAGGTCGCCGAGCTCGCCCGCCATGAACGAGACGACCGAGTCGGGCACGTCGTACTTCTCGGGGTGCTGCTCGAAATCGTCGGGGTCGGCCCTGACGGCGGCGAGGTGCAGGGCGAGGTCGCCCACGACCTTCGAAGAGGGTGTGACCTTCGGCACGCGGCCGAGGATGCGGTTCGCCGCGGCGTACATGTCCTCGATGAGCTCGAAGTCGTCGGCGAGCCCGAGCGCGATCGCCTGCTGGCGCAGGTTCGACAGCTGCCCACCCGGGATCTCGTGCCGGTACACGCGTCCGGTAGGACCGGCCAGTCCCGATTCGAACGGACGGTACAGGTGACGCACCGCCTCCCAGTACGGTTCGAGGTCGCTCACGGCCGCGAGGTCGAGACCGGTGTCGCGATCGGTGTGCGCGAGGGCCGCGACCAAGGCCGACAGAGACGGCTGGCTGGTGGTTCCCGCCATGGGTGCCGACGCCGCGTCCACGGCATCCGCTCCCGCAGCCGACGCGGCCAACAGGGTCGCGAGCTGCCCGCCCGCGGTGTCGTGGGTGTGCACGTGGACCGGCAGGTCGAACCTCTCGCGCAGAGCCGAGACGAGCTTGGCCGCGGCCGTGGGGCGGAGCAGCCCCGCCATGTCCTTGATCGCGAGCACGTGGGCGCCCGCATCGACGATCTGCTCGGCCAGACGAAGGTAGTAGTCGAGCGTGTAGAGATCCTCGGCGGGATCGAGAAGGTCGCCGGTGTAGCAGACGGCCACCTCGGCGACGGCGGTGCCGGTGCGCAGAACCGCGTCGATCGCCGGGCGCATCTGAGACACGTCGTTGAGCGCATCGAAGATGCGGAAGATGTCGACACCGGATGCCGCGGCCTCGGCCACGAACGCATCGGTGACCTCCGTGGGGTACGGGGTATAGCCGACGGTGTTGCGGCCGCGCAGGAGCATCTGGATGGCGACGTTCGGCAGGGCCTCGCGGAGAGCGTCGAGGCGCTCCCACGGGTCTTCGCCGAGGAAGCGAAGGGCGACGTCGTAGGTCGCCCCGCCCCAGGCTTCGACGGAGAGGAGTCCGGGCGTCAGGCGTGCGACGTAGGGGGCGACGCGCGCGAGGTCACGGGTACGCACGCGCGTGGCGAGCAGCGACTGGTGCGCGTCGCGGAACGTCGTCTCGGTGACCGCGAGAGCGGTCTGCTCGCGCAGCGCCTTCGCGAAGCCGGCGGGTCCGAGCTCCCGCAAACGCTGGCGCGAGCCGGCGGGGGCCGAGGCGGCCAGATCGAGCGTGGGAAGCTTCGCGCCCGGATCGATCGAGAGCGGGTTCTCACCGTTGGGGCGGTTGACGGTGGTGTCGACCAGCCACGAAAGGATCTTCGTTCCGCGGTCCTTCGACTCGCGGCCCTTCAACAGCTCGGGGCGTTCGTCGATGAACGAGGTACTCAGGTCGCCCGCGACGAAGGCGGGGTCGTCGAGCACGGCCTGCAGGAACGGGATGTTCGTGGAGACACCTCGGATGCGGAACTCGGCGAGGGCCCGACGGGCGCGCGACACGGCGGCCTCGAAGTCGCGGCCGCGACACGTGAGCTTCGACAGCATCGAGTCGAAGTGCGGGCTCACCTGCGAACCGGCGGCTGTCGTGCCTCCGTCGAGACGGATGCCGGCCCCACCGGGCGACCGGTAGGTCGTGATCTTCCCGGTGTCGGGGCGGAATCCCTGGGTGGGGTCCTCGGTGGTGATGCGGCACTGCAACGCCGCGCCGCGCAGGCGGATGTCCTCTTGCTGGAGATGCAGGTCGGAGAGGGTGGCTCCGGCAGCGATGCGCATCTGCGCCTGCACGAGGTCGACGTCGGTCACTTCTTCGGTGACCGTGTGCTCGACCTGGATGCGCGGGTTCATCTCGATGAAGACGACCTCACCGGTGCGCGGGCCCGCGGTCTCGAGAAGGAACTCCACCGTTCCCGCGTTCTGATAGCCGATCGAGCGCGCGAACGCGACGGCGTAGCGATGCAGGTCGTCACGGACCGACGGGTCGAGGTTCGGCGCGGGCGCGATCTCGATGACCTTCTGGTGGCGGCGCTGCACCGAGCAGTCGCGCTCGAACAGGTGCACGGTCTCTCCCGCGGCATCCGCGAGGATCTGCACCTCCACGTGACGCGGACGCTGGACAGCCTGCTCGAGGAACATGCGCGGGTCGCCGAAAGCGCTCTGCGCCTCGCGCATGGCCTCGGCCAGCGCCGGGGCGAGCTCGCCCTTGGATTCCACGCGGCGCATGCCGCGCCCGCCCCCGCCGGCGACGGCCTTCGCGAACACGGGGAACCCGATGTCGTCGGCCTGGGCGAGCAGTTCGTCGATGTCGTCCGACGCCGGGGTGGAGCGCAGCACCGGAACGCCCGCCGAGATCGCGTGCTCCTTCGCCGTGACCTTGTTGCCGGCCATCGCGAGCACTTCGGCGGGAGGACCGATGAAGGTGATGCCGTGAGCGGCCGCCTTCTCGGCGAGCTCCGGGTTCTCGGACAGGAAGCCGTAGCCCGGGTAGATGGCATCCGCCCCGCATTCGCGGGCGACGCGGATGATCTCGTCGACGTCGAGGTAGGCGCGGACCGGGTGGCCGCGCTCACCGATCTGGTACGCCTCGTCGGCCTTCAGGCGGTGGAGCGAGGCACGATCTTCGTACGGATAGACCGCGACGGTGCGGGCGCCGACCTCGTATGCCGCACGGAAGGCGCGGATCGCGATCTCCCCGCGATTGGCGACCAGGATCTTCGAGAACATGCGCACCTCACGTCAAGCTGGCGGAGCTGAATGTGCTCACAGCCTAGGGGACGGTAACGTGGACTCTCGTGCACGTACTCTCCGTCAGCTCTCTCAAAGGCGGGGTCGGCAAGACGACCGTGACACTCGGGCTGGCTTCCGCAGCCTTCGCACGTGGCGTTCGCACTCTCGTCGTCGACCTCGACCCTCAGTCCGACGTGTCGACCGGGATGGACATCCAAGTCGCCGGTCGGCTCAACATCGCCGATGTCCTGGCCAACCCCAAAGAGAAGGTCGTCCGACAGGCGATCACCTCCAGCGGGTGGGCGAAGGTTCATCCGGGCACGATCGACGTGCTCATCGGCAGCCCCTCGGCCATCAACTTCGACGGTCCGCATCCCAGTGTCCGCGACGTCTGGAAGCTCGAAGAGGCCTTGGCGACCATCGAGGCCGACTACGACCTCGTGCTGATCGACTGCGCGCCCTCGCTGAACGCCCTCACGCGCACCGCGTGGGCAGCGAGCGACCGCGTCGTCGTGGTCACCGAACCGGGCCTGTTCTCCGTCGCCGCCGCCGACCGTGCCCTGCGCGCGATCGAGGAGATCCGCCGTGGACTCTCGCCGCGCCTGCAGCCGCTCGGCGTCGTGGTCAACCGCGTCCGCCCGCAGTCGATCGAACACCAGTTCCGCATCAAGGAACTCCGCGACATGTTCGGCCCCCTGGTTCTCAACCCGCAGCTGCCCGAGCGCACCTCGCTCCAGCAGGCACAGGGCGCGGCCAAGCCGCTGCACGTGTGGCCCGGCGACTCCGCTCAGGAGCTCGCTGCCGACTTCGACGCGTTGCTCGACCGGATCGTGCGCACCGGCCGTATCCCCGTCGAGAACGAGGCACCCCAGGCCTGACCGCAGTCCTGTCCGACGCCGCCCCGCTGCCTCGCAGTCGGGCGGCGTCCGTCATTACGGCGCTCCGCGAGACCCCTGAGCACATCGAGGGGCCGAGATCCGTGCCGGCATCGGCGCTGTCGACGCACCCGCCGCTCCCCTGCTGGTCGTCGGCCGAGAGGAGTCGGAGCACGACGCATTGCCGGATGCCGTGGCATCCGGTGAGAACGGGCGTGTCTACGCGGTGCGGGCGGCGCGGCGCGCGGCGAGTTCGTCGACGGCCTCGGGGGTCGCCTTTTCGAAATCGACCAGCGTCGACTCGACCTCGCGGAGGACCTTGCCCACGGCGATGCCGAAAACGCCCTGTCCGCGGCTGACCAGGTCGATGACCTCGTCGTTCGAGGTGCAGAGATACACCGATGCTCCGTCGCTCATGAGCGTGGTGCCGGCGAGGTCGCGGATGCCCGCGGCGCGGAGCTGGTCGACCGCCGTGCGGATCTGCTGCAGCGAGATGCCCGTGTCGAGAAGGCGCTTCACGAGCTTGAGGACGAGGATGTCGCGGAAACCGTATAGGCGCTGCGATCCCGAGCCGCTCGCTCCGCGAACCGTCGGAACGACGAGCTCGGTCCGAGCCCAGTAGTCGAGCTGGCGGTAGGTGATGCCGGCGGCGCGTGCCGCGACGGCTCCGCGGTAACCGGTGTCGTCGTCCATCTCGGGCAGACCGTCGGTGAAGAGGAGATCAGCGGCGAACCGAGGTTCACCGAGTGCGTCGCCAGCGTTCATGCTCGCGTCCTCCTCATCGGTTCGTTTCCTCCACGCTAGATGAGCGGAGGTCCCCCGGCAATGACATCCGCTCCGAGGGCTGCGGCGTGTCGCGATCAGGACAGGATTCGCTCGAGAGCGTCTCGCACGAACATCGTGCGCACCTCGTCGAGACGGGCCGCGAGCTCGGGTGCGAGCTCACTCGCGCGAGCCCGAGAAGGCGCGTCGGGACGACGCAGCAGAGCCGACAACGCGGACTCCACCAGTGAGACCTCGCGCTCGGCGCTCTGGCGGAGCGAGCGGATGTGACGCGGCTCGATGCCGTGGCGATCGAGCGCGACGAGAGCCCGCAGCAGAGTGACGGCCTGCTCGGAATACGTGTCGGCACCGGCGATCACCCCCGTGCTGACCGCGTCGTTCAGCAGCTGGGGACGCGCGCCTGCGGCGGACAGGAGTTCTTCGCGACGATAGCGGCGCGGAGCGCTCGTCATCGACGGGATCGATGTGGGCGGCGCCGGGTTGCGGCCCGCGTCGAGGTCGGCGAGGTAATCGCGGATGACCACGAGCGGAAGGTAGTGATCGCGCTGCAGAGTGAGCGCGAGGCGCAGGCGCTCGAGGTCGGCGGGCGAGAACTTGCGGTACCCCGACTCGGTGCGGGTCGGCGACACGATGCCCTGCACCTCGAGAAAGCGGAGCTTGCTCGAGGTGAGCGCGGGGAAGTCGGGGGTCAGACGCGCGAGCACCTGGCCGATGCTGAGCAGCCCCGCAGCCGTCTGTCGACTACGGGAGGGGGCTGCCGCCATCAGCGCTCTGCCGCGGGCAGGTCGACCGGCGAGCCGAAGAAGTTCAAGCGGAACTTGCCGATGCGCACTTCGGCGCCGTTGACGAGAGCCGAGCGATCGACCCGCTCGCCGTTGACGTAGCTGCCGTTCAGCGAACGCTGGTCGACGATCTCGAACGAACTGCCGGAACGCAGGATCTCGGCGTGACGGCGCGACACGGTCACGTCGTCGAAGAAGAGGTCGGCCTCGGGGTGACGGCCGACGGTGGTCACGTCGGTGTCGAGCAGGTACCGGGCGCCCGTGGTCGGACCGGAGCGCACGATGAGCAGGGCCGCCCCCGAGGGGAGGGCCTCGATCGCCTCGAGCTCGGCCTCGGTGAGATCGGCACCGAAGGGCACGAACGACAGGTCGGCGTCGTGGGTCTGGGTCGTGTCGTGCGACGCGCCGGCTGCTGCGGCGTCGGCCGCGCGCCGGATCTCGTCTCGCTCGAATCGGCTGGTCTCGTCCACGGCTTCTCCTTCATATTCACCATAACCGATCGGTCGCCAACGGCGGGGTCGACCGACTTCGAGCAGGTCGTGGTGAGGCGTGATGTGTCTGTATCCGCCGAAACCGGGACACCGCGGTTTGGGGGATGCGGAGGCGGCCGACGAGACACTCGAACCTATCGACCCGGACCTACCCCTGTCGAGTCCGCATCACCCGCTGTCGGCGCGCCGTCTTCACCCCGGACCGCTACGCAGGACGCCGAGACCCTGCGCATGCCCCCCGTCCGGCCGCTTTCACCCTGGTTAGGGTCGGAGAATGACTTCCTCCGAGACGCCTCGCCGCCGCACTGTTCCCGCTGTCCTCGCCGCAGGCCTGCTGGCCGCCGCCGCACTTCTCGTGCCGGCACTGCCGGCCGCGGCCCACGACGAACTCGTCTCTACCGACCCCGCGGCCGGCGCGACGCTGGAGTCGCTCCCCTCCCAGATCACCCTGTCGTACAGCGCCGACATCCTCACCGACGCGGGAGCGACCGTGATCGAGGTCACCGACTCCGCCGGAGCCTCCCTCGCCAACGGCGTCCCGACCGTCTCGGGAACCGAGGTGACGCAGGCCCTGGCGGGGCCGGCATCCGGGACCGTCACCGTGAAGTGGCGGGTCGTCTCGAGCGACGGGCACCCCATCGACGGCGACTTCGCCTTCGCGGTGCCCGCGGCCGCTCCCACCCCCACCGCGACCGCGACCCCCACCGCGTCGGCGAGCCCCGCGGCGACCGAGAGCGCCGCACCCTCGGCGACGTCGGAGGCCACTCCGCTGCCCGCCGAGGACAGCTCCGGCGCCTCGCCCCTGCCCTGGATCCTGCTCGCGATCCTGCTCGTGATCGTGGCGGGCGTCCTCGTCTACGTCTTCGCCTCGCGCGCGGGCCGCAAGACTGCCGGCGGCGACACCACCGGGCGATAGGCTGGAACCATGCCTCATTACGATCTGGTCATTCTTGGTGCGGGTCCCGGCGGGTACGTCGCCGCCGTCCGCGGCGCACAGCTCGGACTGTCGGTCGCGATCGTCGAAGAGAAGTACTGGGGCGGTGTGTGCCTCAACGTGGGCTGCATCCCCTCCAAGGCGCTGCTTCGCAACGCCGACCTCGCGCACACCTTCCACGCGAAAGCCGACCTGTTCGGCATCTCGGGGGACGTCACCTTCGACTTCGGCAAGGCGTTCGACCGCTCGCGGTCGGTGGCCGCGGGCCACGTCAAGGGCATCCACTACCTGATGAAGAAGAACAAGGTCACCGAGTACGAAGGCCGCGGCTTCTTCGCCGACGACCACACCCTCGACGTGACGCTGACCGACGGGTCGAAGGAGCAGGTCACCTTCGACAACGTCATCATCGCCACCGGCTCCACCGTGCGCCTGCTCCCCGGCGTCAGCCTCTCCGAGAACGTCGTGACGTACGAGGAGCAGATCCTGACCCGCGAGCTCCCCGAGTCCATCGTCATCGTCGGCGCCGGGGCCATCGGCATGGAGTTCGCCTACGTCATGACGAACTACGGCGTGAAGGTCACGATCATCGAGTTCCTCGACCGTGCGCTGCCCAACGAAGACGCCGAGGTCTCGAAAGAGATCCAGAAGCAGTACAAGGGCTACGGCGTCGACATCCTCACCTCCACGAAGGTCGACTCCGTCACCGACCACGGAGACAAGGTCACCGTCGCCTACACCGCGAAGGACGGCTCGACCGGGTCGATCGACGCCGACCGCGTGCTGATGTCGATCGGCTTCGCCCCCAAGGTCGACGGCTTCGGTCTCGAGAACACCGGCGTGAAGCTTACCGAGCGCGGTGCGATCGACATCGACGACCACATGCGCACCAACGTGCCGCACATCTACTCGATCGGCGACGTCACCGCCAAGCTGCAGCTGGCCCACGTGGCCGAGGCGCAGGGCGTCGTGGCTGCCGAGACCATCGCCGGTGCCGAGACCCAGACCCTCGGCGACTACCGCAACATGCCGCGCGCCACCTTCTGCAACCCGCAGGTCGCCTCGTTCGGCCTCACCGAGCAGCAGGCCCGCGACGCCGGTCACGACATCAAGGTCGCGAAGTTCCCCTTCTCGGCCAACGGCAAGGCCAACGGCCTGGGCGAGCCCGTCGGCTTCGTCAAGCTCGTCGCCGACGCCGAGACGCTCGAGCTCATCGGCGGTCACCTCATCGGCCCCGACGTGTCGGAGCTGCTGCCCGAGTTGACCCTCGCCCAGAAGTGGGACCTCACCGCCCTCGAGGCGGCCCGCAACGTGCACACCCACCCGACGCTGTCGGAGGGTCTGCAGGAGGCCTTCCACGGTCTGACGGGACACATGATCAACCTCTGATCGTGTGACGCACGAAGGCCCGCCCGGTTCGCCCGGGCGGGCCTTCGTCGTCCCCGCGGGCGACCTCGGCGCGAACGCGAAACGGCACTCCGCCGACGGTCGGTCGCACGTGGCGACCGTGTCGTCGGCGGAGTGCCGTATCTCTTCGCGCGAGCGGAGAGGTCAGTGCCCGAGAGCGCGGGCGGAGAGGTCAGTGCCCGAGAGCGCGGGCGGAGAGGTCAGTGCCCGAGAGCGCGAGCGAGCTTGGACCCGGATGCCGCGTGGCGGCCCCCCGCAGCGAACACCGCCGCGTCGACCGCGGCGAAGAACGCCGCACGCGCGTCGTCGTCGGTCGGCGCGGCAGGACCGAGTTCGACCTCCCACTCGCGCCAGACGGACTCTACCCCGCGGCGCTCGTCGCGGGCGTGGACACGGTCGTCGACGAACTCGGCGACCTCGTTCCCGACCTCGTCGAGCAAGGAGTAGGCGGTGCGATGGTTGCGCACCCGCGCGAGGGGGGTGAACGGAGGCGCGGCGACCGAGGCGACGGCATCCTGAATCGCTTCGGGCACCACCGGATCGGCGTCGGGGTCGATGTCCCCCTCGAGCGGCCACTGCCTCTCGGTGCGACCAGCACCCTCGAGGGGACCCTTGATGTGCCAGCCCTCGTCGGGCCCTCCGGTGCGGCGGCGGACAGCGATCCCCGCGCGAGCGAGGTCGGCGTCGGCCGTATCGAGGTAGCGTGCGTCCAGGTCACGCGGCTCGGGTTCTCCGACCCGTGTCACGCCCGGGAGGGCCGCCCAGTCGGGAAGAGGCGTCTCATCGTCGACGTCGTACTTCGACTCGATCTCGACGTTCGACGACCCGCTCGGGGCTGCGCTCAATCGTCGCGGCCGTCGGCGTCGGGGTTGATGTCCTCGGTCTCCTCCGAGAAGACGAAGACGGCCTCGGTCGGCCCGTCGGACTCGCCCTGGTTCGCCAGGCCGCCATCGCGGCGGTAGACGAGCTGGCCCTCGCTGTAGGGCATGATCAGCGTGTCGTCGGACTCGTTCTCGAGCGGGAGCACCTGCCCGTCGAGCGGGCCTCCGGTCAGTCGTGCAATAGCCATGACGCCAGCGTAGACCGCGGCACCGACACCGCCCGGTGCCTTGACAGCGCTCACCTACAATCGCTGGAGTGACCTCGACCGACCTCCCCGGCGACCGCCCCTTCGTGCTGCTCGCCACGCGCGCCGAAGACCGCCCGGCCGACGAGGAGTACGCGCTGTTCCTGCGATTCACGCGGCTGCCTCCCGAGCGGCTGCTGCGTGTGCGGCTCGAGCGGGACTCGATGCCCGCCTTCGACCTCGACGCGGTGTCGGGGATCCTCGTCGGCGGCAGTCCTTTCAACGCGTCCGACCCGCCCGAGCGCAAATCCGCCGTCCAACGGCGCGTCGAGGCCGAGATGGCCGCCCTGGTGGACGAGGTCGTCACCCGGGACGTCCCCTTCCTCGGCGCCTGCTACGGGGTCGGCACCCTAGGGACGCACCTGGGGGCACCCATCGACGGGACGTTCGCGGAGCCCATCAGCGTCGTCGACATCTCCCTCACCCCCGAGGGACGCGACGATCCTCTCGCAAAGGGACTGCCCGCGACCTTCCCCGCGTTCGTCGGGCACAAAGAGGCCATCAGCGCGCTCCCGCCATCGGCGACCCTTCTCGCGTTGTCACCGACGTGCCCCGTGCAGATGTTCCGTGTGAAGCAGAACGTGTACGCGACGCAGTTCCACCCCGAGCTCGACCTCGACGGCATCGTCACGCGCATCCACGCCTACGCCTCGTACGGCTACTTCGCGGCGGACGAACTCGACCTGACCCTCGCCGCCGTCCGCCGCGCGCCCGTGACGGCTCCCTCACTCATGCTGCGGACCTTCGTCGAGCGCTACGCCCGCTGAACCCCTCTCGTCAGGAGCGGTCGCGGGGAGTCACCCGCACGACCTGGACGGGAGCGGTCACCGCGGGATGCGCGAGCCGGAGGTAGGGTTCGAGCCCCAGGTCGACCAGGTGCACGAGTCCGGACAGCTCCGGACCCCGTCCACGGACCAGGCCCGCCTTGAGGGCCCCGAAGGTGACCGTGACGTCGGCGGCGAGCACGGCGGCATCCGCCGTCCCGTCATCGGGATCGAGGCCGCTGGGGAGGTCGACCGCGACGACGAACGGTTGCTCCCGAAGGCCGCGGACGCCTTCGACGAGAGCGCGCGCTCCCCCGCGCAGGCGCCGGTCCGCCAGACGACCGATGCCGAGGATGCCGTCGAGCACGAGCGCGTACTCGGCCAGCTCACCGCGGACCTCCGACGCCGACCGCACGCGCGCTCCCGCGGCGACCGCGGCATCGAGCGCCGCCCGGTGCACGCGATCGCGCACGAGCACCAGATCGACGCGCTCGGCGACGGCGCCGAGCTCGGCCGCGGCGTACAGGGCGTCTCCCCCGTTGTCGCCCGCGCCCACGAGGACGAGAACTCTTCCGGGTCGCGCGACGAGCTGCTGCGCGACGATGTCGGCCAGGGCCGCGGCGGCCCAGCGCATGAGCGGCCGCCCCTCCGCCAGCAGAGGCTTCTCGGCGGCACGGACGGCGTCGGCGCTGTACGCGGCGACGCGTTCCCCCGAGGCCAGCAGCCCGCTCGCGGACTCACTCATCGGGGGACCCCGCGCGAGCCTCGGCGCGGTCCTCGCGAGCGGCCGCCGCAGGGTCGTTCTTCGCGAGGTTCTCGCGCTCCTTCGTCTCTGCGGCGCGGGCGGCGTCGAGCTCACCGGTCGCAGCGCGCACCGCCTTCTCGGCTCGGCGCACGCGGAACTGGATCATGGTCGACGCGCCGTACTTCGCGCGGACGCGGTCGTGGTCCTCTTCGGTGGCGACGGTGATGTACGCGCCCGCGATGAGGATGACCTGGCTGGAGAGGTTCAGCCACAGCAGCAGAGCGATGAGCGAGGCGAACGTCGCGAGCAGCGGGTTGTTGCCCGCTCCGCCGACGAACAGCCCCGACAACTGCTGCAGGACGACGAGTCCCACGCCGCCGAGAAGGGCACCCCGTAGGAGCGTGGGGCGGCGCGTCTTCACGCCCGAGAGGGCGGCGAAGGCCACGGCCACGGCGGCCGTGTCGAGCAGCAGGACGACGAGCGTCGAGACCAGCCAGGTCAACACCGCGGAGATCCAGGAGTCGGCGGAGATGCCCAGCAGCTCCCGCACGAACGTCAGCCCGACGGTGGCGAGGAAGGTCACGACGGCCGCGCCGACGAGAGCGACGCCGATGCCGATCGCGACGGCGAGGTTGCGCACGATGACGAGGATGGGGAGCGTGTCGTCGGTGGCGACGCCGGCGATCTGCCGAAGGGCCGAGCGCAGCGAGCCGATGGCGCCGATCGCTGCGCCGAGCAGACCGATGGTTCCGATCACCCCCGCGACGGTGAACTCCCGCGGGGCATCGAGCTTGCTCACGTCGAGCAGACCATCAGGTCCGACGAGACCCGGCACCACGTTGTTGACCGCTCGCTCGAGCGCCGAGAACGCATCGGGGTTCCCCGACAGCCAGATCGCCGCGAACGAGAACCCGATAAGCACCGCAGCGAACAGGCTGAACAGGGTGCGATAGGTCACGCTGTCGGCGAGCATGGGGCCGCGCGCCCCCGAATAGACGAGGAACGCGCGCACGAGACGGAGCCGCAGCGCCCACGCCGTGACACGACGGATGAGGTCAGCCATGCGCTCAGGGTATCGGCGCGGCGGGGCGTGCCCCACGGGCTTGACCGCGGAGGTGCGCAGCGACAGGTCAGCCCTACGGCATCCCCTCTCCCGGCCCGCCCACCAGACGCAGCCACGCGCCCGAGAGGAGCCAGGGGCCGTACGCGATCTGCGTGCGTCGCTCACCCGCGAGCAGAACACCGGTGGCGGCGACGCCGCCGAGAACAACAGCGAAGAGCAGGCCGGATGCCACGGCCTCGGGCCCGTACCACCCCAGCGGCGCCCCGACGAAGGCGGCGAGCTTGACGTCTCCTCCGCCGAACGCACCGGGACGCGACAGGTGCAGCGCGAGAGCGACGGCGAACGCCGCCGCCGACCCCCCGACGACGCCGAGCGCGCGCCCCGGTTCACCGGTGCGCAGGGCTTCCGCCGTCAGCAGCGCCGCGACCACGAGCAGCGCCGGAAGCACCACCGCATCGGGCAGCCGGTGGGTGCGGACGTCGACCACGGCGAGCGCGATGCCCGCCACGGCGAACACTCCGGCGGCCAGTGCGATCAGCATCGGCACGGCTCAGGCGTCGATCACGAAGAGGTCGACGCGCACGAACGACCCGGGGTCGATGGCTTCGACGTCGCGCACCGCGCGCTTGAGGGGCAGGACGTAGACGCCCCCGGCCTGCGGGAAGATCGAGGTACGGAAGGTCGTGGCGCCGATCGTGGCGTCGACCCGCACCCCGCCGAAACCGCGCCGATACGTCTGCGTCTCACGGATCTCCGCGCTGAGCTCGGGCGGCAGCGCGACGAAGTACCAGTCGCTGTCGCTGCGCGCCTCCCACCGGAAGACGTCGCCCTCGAACCGCACTCTCATCGCCGCTCCCCTCCGTCGTGCGAGGTGGTCACGATACCGGTGAGCGGCTGACGGCGGGCCGCGTCATCCCCTGGGGAGGAACGTCGACGCTCATCGTTGCGGTTCGCGCCTCGGCGAGCGTCCGACGGCGACATCCGCGCCGACGGCGACGATCGCCGCGCACACGTAGACGACGATGTCGCGTGCGTCGAACCCGGTGCCGAGCACGAGCGCGATGGGACGGAACCGTTCCGCCAGGTCGACGGGGATTCCCGTGGCCTGGAAGAGTTCCACGGCCACGCTCCATCCCCCGGCGATCAGGCCGACGACGAACGGGCGCAGGCGCGGGAGCACCATCACGAGCGCGGCGTAGACCGCGACCGTGTAGAGCGCGTCGCCGGCGATATCGGTCGCGGTGTTCGAGGGCAGCACGAGGTGGACGACGAGCCCGGCGGCGACCACCGCAGCCAGTGCGAACAGGGCTATCGTGCGGCGTCGAGTGGGCGGCATCCTGCCATCGTGACACCTTCCGCCGCGGCGTGAGACGCGCGTCAGCGGATGACCCCCGCGGCCCGCGCCGGGTCGGCGTACGCGCGAGCGAGCGAGTCGACGGTGTCGTGGGCGTTCAGCCCGCTGGGGTTGGGCAGCACCCAGGTGGGGACGTCCGCGATCGACTCCTCCTGTCGCCCCGCGGCCGCGCGGGGCCGCTGGAAGCCCTGGCGGTAGGCGGTGAGCCCGACGACCGCGACGGCCCGAGGCTGCCACCCGGCGACCCGCTCGACGAGCGACGCCGCACCCGCCCGGAGCTCCTCCCGTGACAGCTCATCGGCTCGCGCGGTCGCTCGCGCGACGAGGTTCGACACGCCGACTCCCGCGTCGAAGATCATGCGGCGGTCCTCGTCGCCGAGCGGCTCGGAGTAGGCGGGCAGACGCGGAAGGATCCCCGCCCTCACCAGCGCCGGCCAGAAGCGGTTGCCCGGGCGTGCGAACGGGGTCCCGGTCGCCGCGGTCCAGAGGCCCGGGTTGATGCCGACGAACAGCAATCGCACGCCCGGCTCGACGAGGTCGGGCCTCGTGGCATCCCGATAGGACTCGAGTTCGGCGCGCGTATACCCCATGAGACCACTATGACCACTACGCGGTGCGGGCCGGCGCGCTCTGCCAGGATCGGAGGAATGGATGCCGTTCCCGCCCTGACCGAGGTCCCTCCCGCGCAGTTCGTCATCGTCGGCGACAACGTGCGCCTCGCGACCTACTCGTGGGGCGACGTCGAGGCAGATCCCGTCCTGTGCGTCCACGGCTTCGGTTCGAGCACCCGCGACAACTGGGTCAACACCGGGTGGGTGCGCGACCTGCTCCGCGCCGGTTACCGCGTGATCGCGGTGGATCAGCGCGGTCACGGCGCCAGCGAGAAACCGCACGACGCCGCGTCGTACACCATGCCCACGCTCGTCAGCGACCTCGTCGCCGTGCTCGACACGTACCTCCTCGATCAGGTGCGCTACCTCGGCTACTCCCTCGGCGGGCGGGTCGGCTGGCAGCTCGCCGTCGACGCCCCCGAACACGTGGAGCGCGCGGTTCTGGGCGGCATCCCGGACGGTCGTCCTCTCGCGCGGCTGCAGGTCGACCAGGCTCGGGCATTCCTCGACCACGGTGAACCCGTTCAGGATGCCACGACCCAGCGTTACGTCTCGCTCGCCGAACGCGTGCCGGGCAACGACCTGCGTGCGCTCGTCGCGATCGCAGAGGGGATGCGCCTGGGCGAGACCGATCCCGATCCCTCGTCGCCCCCGCAGCAGCCCGTGCTCATCGCCACGGGAACGGAAGACCCCATCCACGACCAGTCGAAGCACCTGGCCGGGCTCCTCCCCCGGGGCGAGTTCGCCGACATCCCGGGCCGCCACCACGTGAATGCTCCCGGCGCTCGGGCGTTCCGCGAAGCGGGCATGGAGTTCCTGGGGCGCTGAGCCGCGAGCCGCGGTGCGCGGAGTTGCCGCGGCGCCGCCCCGACGGCATCCCGCGTTCTCTCGCGGGGTGTGCCGCTCCCGCTCCCGCTCCCGCTGCCGCCCGTTGAGTGTCCAGAAAACCCGGAGAGATTTCGAGTTCGTCCGGGTGTTTTGGACACTCGACGTGCTCGGGCTGAACGTGCGCGAGATGCACGGGCGGCCGGTGCCCTCCGTCGAGTGTCCAAGGCACGCCGCACGCGCGTCCCGGGAGCCGGCGTGTCGTGGACACTCAACCGGAAAAAGCGCCGTCTCAGCCGCAGTCGTAGACCGTAGAGGGGGCGGAGCTGTCGGTGGCGCAGTGCTGCGTCACCCATGTGCGGATCTGCGAGGACGCGGTGGTCGTGGCCGCGGCGGCCATCGATGTGCCCCCGCCGCGCTGATCGCCGCCGATGACGTATCGCACCTGGCCCGAGTCGACCATGGCGGTGAAGGCCTGCAGGGTCGGCACATCGTCGGTGCCGTTGAAGCCGCCGATCGGCAGGAACGAGCCGCCGTCCGAGGCGATGATCAACTGCGCCGCCGACTGCGCCCCGAAGGTCGCGGCCAGATACGTGGATCCCGTGCCACGGGCCTGCAACCACGAGACGAGGGCGTCGCTGTTCTCGCTGCCACCAGCGCCGAAGCCTGCGCCGCCGGTCGGTGCTCCGCCCGCTCCCCCGCGCGCGTGCCCCGAGGCCGAGCCGCCGGGCGCCGTCGCCGGGCCGGATCCCTGCCCGAACCCCTGGCCCGGCGTTCCTCCTCCCCCGGGTGCGGCGCCGAGTCCCTGGCTGCCGCGTCCGCCGGTCGGCATCCCGCCGGCGAAATCTCCGCCGCCGAAGCCCCGACCACCGAATCCCGAGGTCTCCGATACCCCTCCCGCGACGGGATTGATCGAGTTGGGGTGGGCGACGGTGACCGCCGACCAGACGGCCGGGGCCAGCAGCAGCCCGACCATCAGCGCGACGGTGGTGACCGGACGCCCACGGTGGCGTGTCGACAGCAGCACGATTGCAATCACGGCGACGAGGGCCTGAGCGATCGAGACGGGCACGCTGTATCCCCCGGTCGAGATGCCGATGCCGAGAGCCGTCGCCCCCGCGAAGGCGACGATCGCGATCTGCGACCACACCCTGCCCGCGCGATGAGCCACGGCGAGCGCGGTACCGATGGCGAGGGCGAGGGGTATCGCGAGTGACGCCGTGTAGAACTGATGCATTCCCGCGACGGTGGAGAACATCGCGGCGAACGTCACGAGCCAGACGGTCAACAGCACCGTGAGCGGACGCGAGAAGCGCAGCACCCACAGCACGATGAGGCCCACGACGGCGGCGGGGATGAGCCACGCCACCTGCCCCGCGAGCTGGGCGTTGAACAGGCGCAGCACTCCGGGCTCTCCCGAGAACGGCGGAGTGAACGACTCGTACGCTCCGCTGTCGGCGGTCGCCGAGAACCGGCCCAGGCCGTTGTAGCCGAACACCATCTCCCACGGGTTGTTCGTGAGTGTGCTGCCGATATAGGGCCGGCTCCCCGCGGGGATGAGCGACACGATCGCGACCCACCACAGCGAGGCCGCGAGGCTCACCGCGCCCGCGAGCGCGAGGTGGCCGATGCGTCGAGACCACGACTGCCGGGTACACAGGTACGCGGCGGCCAGTGCCGGCCAGACCGCCCAGGCCTCGAGCTCGTAGAACTGGAACGACAGGCCGATCAGGGCTCCCGCGGCAATGAGCCACCCGAGGCTGCGTGCCTGAACGGCGCGCACCGCCGCCCAGGCCGTCAGCGACAGACCGAGCACGAAGAACGTCTCGGGCTGGTTCGAGCGCGCGACCGCGACCAGGATGGGCGTCACGGCAACCACCGCGCCGGCGATGAGCCCGGCGCGCTCCCCCGCCACGCGTCGTGCGGCGAAGGCGGCGACGAGTGCCGCAGCGACCGCCGCGAACGCGTTCGGCAGGATCACCGCCCACGCCGAGTACCCGAAGGCGCGCACGAACAGCGCGGGAATCCAGAACGACCCGGGGATCTTGTCGAGCGTCACGGTGCCGGCGGGGTCGACGGCGCCGAAGAAGAAATTCGACCACGAGCGACTCATCGACAGAGCGATCGAGGCGTAGTACTCGCTCGGAGCCCCCGCCCATACCTGCCACCCCGTGGGGGCGAGCGCGACGAGCGCGATGGCCGCCAGACCGACGGTCCACCCGCGAGGGCGGCGGAAGCTCGCCGTCAGCGGAAGCGTCGGCGTGGGAACGGAAGGAGAAGCAGCGGTCACCGGCGCATCGTAGACAGCGCTTCCCTCACCGCAGCCGTGCGGAGCCTATGCGCGGGCGATGGATGCCGCTTCGATCGTCCCGCGGAGGGAGCTCAGGATGCCGCGACGGTGAGCTTCGGAGCGGAGGGCGCCCGCGTGGCCGCGGCCTGCAGACCCACCCGCACGGTCTGGCCCGGGGCGAGGGCCGCCGCCCAGTCGCTTCCGGTGCACGTCACACGGCCTGCTGCCACCGAGCACCGCATCCCCCACGCGTTCGTCACCGCCGCGGTACCGGGGGCGTCGAAGGATACGGACCACTTCTTCACCGGCCCGGTGGCGGTCACCGTGAGCTCGGCCACGTATCCCTCGCCCCAGGTGCTCTGCGGAACCCAGGTAGCGGTGATGCCGGCCGCCGCGTTCGTCCCCGGCTTCGGCGTGGGTGCAGGGGTGGGCGACGCGGTGGGCGACGGGCTGGGAGCCGCCGGTTTGGGAGACGCCGTCGGCTTCGGCGTGGCCGTCGGCGCGGGGTTCGGCTGCGGCGCCGGCGAGGCGACCGGTGTCAGGATCGGCGCGAGAGCGGCGAGTTTGGCCTTCTGCGGGGTCCGCCAGTCGTCGCCGACGAGCCCGCCGGTGTCGCCGCTGTTCGGGTTGAACGACCAGTAGGCGTAGCTGATCTTGGTCTTCGCGAGGTAGCCCACGAGCGCGTCGAGCCAGGCGCGGTCGCTCGCCGTCTCGAGTTTCGTGCCGAACTCGCCCAGGAGGACGGGCGCGATGTTCCCCCGCACGAGGTAACCCCAGTTGGCATCCCACACCGTTTCGAGATTGGCGGGATAGTTGGAGGCCGAGAACCACGGCTGCGCGAAGACGCTCGCCGGGTAGTCGTGCGGCGAGTAGACGACGCGGTTCTTCACCGCGAGAGCGACCGGTGCGGCGCCCGCGTCTTTCAGGCCGCCGCCCCACCACGTGCTCGATCCGTCGTTCTGGCGTTCGACGCCCTCGACGATGATGAGCAGGTTCGGGTTCACCGCCAGCACCGCATTGCCGGCGCGGGTGGCCGCCGCGCGCCAGTCGCGGGAGGGGTCGCCGCAGTTCCAGCAGGCGCCGCCGTGCGGCTCGTTGTGCAGGTCGACGCCGATCACGGCGGACTCGTTCTTGTAGCGAGCGGCGAGCATCTTCCAGTCGTCGATCCACCGCTGTTCGCTGTACTGCGCGGTGTACCAGAGCTCGCTCTGGGCCGCGGAATCGGGACGGTGCCGATCGAGGATCACCGCGAGACCGTGCGCCTTGGCCCGCGCGATCACGGTGTCCATGAGCTGCAGGGGGGTGAGCGAGACCAGTCCCGGGTTGGCGTTCGCATTGATCGAGTTCGACGTCTTGGCGGCGAGGCACTCGTTCGAGAAGGGGAGGCGGATGGCGTTGAACCCCATCCCCGCGATCGCGGCGAGGCCGTCGTCGAGGGGAATCGACCACAGCCCGTGCGGGGCGCAGTTCGAGGTCTCCATGCCGAACCACGCGGCCGCCTTGATGGTGAACGGTGCACCGGATGCCGTGACGATCGTCGACCCGTTGGTCGAGAGCCAGCCGGGCAGCGCCGTCGCGGCGGTGGCGGCCGTCGTCGTGGTGGCGCCCCCGACGACGATCGCGACCGCGGCCGCGAGAGCTCCGGCACGCCGAAGGATCCGTCGCGTTTTCGACCATCGCGCGTGCATCTCCGACATGGGCACACCCCTCCAGTGACGATCATCGTATCGGCGGCGAGCATCCCTCTCCCGGCTTTTCCGCGGTACGACGGTTTCCGCTTCGTTACACCTCTGTAAATGCGGAAAACATCACTTTCCGGCTGCGAGTGGCGCTGATACCGTCGCCGCGTGAGCACCCCTCTCGAGCGTCGCACGCTGCTGGACGACGTGTCCAAGGCCATCGTCGAGCAGTTGCAGGAAGACGGGCGGCGTTCGTACGCCGAGATCGGCAAGGCCGTCGGCCTCAGCGAGACCGCGACGCGCCAGCGCGTGCAGAAGCTCCAGGATGCCGGCATCCTGCAGATCGTCGCCGTGACCGATCCGCTGCAGCTGGGGTTCGCACGTCAAGCCATGATCGGCGTCCGCGTCTCGGGCGACACCCGCGTCGTCGCCGCGGAGATGGCCGAGCTGCCCGGGGTCATCTACGTCGTCTCGACCGCGGGGTCGTTCGACCTGCTCGTCGAGGTCGTCTGCGAGAGCGACGACGACCTCATCGATCTCCTCAACGACCGCATCCGGTCGCTGTCCGACGTCGTCTCGACCGAGACGTTCGTCTACCTCAAGCTCCACCGTCAGCTCTACAACTGGGGAACGCGATGACCCTTTTCACCACCGACCAGCAGGCCGACCTCCAGGCCAAGGCTCGCGATCACCTCTGGATGCACTTCGCCCGTCAGTCGGTGATGACAGACGGGCCCGGCGTTCCGATCATCGTCAAAGGCGAGGGACACCACATCTGGGATGCCGCGGGCAAGAGGTACATCGACGGCCTCGCCGGGCTCTTCGTCGTCAACGCCGGCCACGGGCGACGGCGCATCGCGCAGGCCGCGGCGAAGCAGGCCGAGGAGCTGGCGTTCTTCCCGCTGTGGTCCTACGCCCACCCGGCCGGGATCGAGCTCGCCGAGCGCATCGCGAACCTCGCCCCCGGCGACCTGAACCACGTGTTCTTCTCCACCGGCGGCGGCGAGGCCGTCGAGACGGCGTTCAAGCTCGCCAAGCAGTACTGGAAGACGCAGGGAAAGCCGAGCAAGCACAAGGTCATCTCTCGCGCGATCGCGTATCACGGCACGACGCAGGGCGCCCTGGCGATCACGGGACTGCCCGTCATGAAGCACATGTTCGAGCCCGTCACCCCGGGCGGCTTCCGCGTCCCGAACACGAACTTCTACCGCGCCGAGGAGTCGGGGTTCGGGGGCGGCACCCCGGAGGAGTTCGGCCTGTGGGCCGCCGACCGCATCGAGCAGATGATCCAGTTCGAGGGCCCCGAGACGGTTGCGGCGGTGTTCCTCGAGCCCGTGCAGAACGCCGGAGGCTGCTTCCCCGCCCCTGCCGGCTACTTCCAGCGCGTACGCGAGATCTGCGACAAGTACGACGTGCTGCTCGTCTCCGACGAGGTGATCTGCGCCTTCGGGCGCCTCGGCCACTACTTCGGCGCCACGGCGTACGACTACCAACCCGACATGATCACGTTCGCCAAAGCCGTCACGAGCGGCTACTCACCTCTGGGCGGCACGATCGTCAGCGACCGGGTCTACGAGCCCTTCGCCCACGGCGACGCGACCTTCCCCCACGGATACACGTTCGGCGGGCACCCCGTGTCGGCCGCGGTCGCGCTGGAGAACCTCGACGTCTTCGAGGAGGAGGGGCTGCTCGAGAACGTGCGGACCAACTCGCCGCTGTTCCGCTCCACCCTCGAGCGGCTGCTCGACCTGCCGATCGTCGGCGACGTGCGCGGCGACGGCTACTTCTTCGGCATCGAACTCGTCAAGGACAAGGCGACGAAAGAGACCTTCGACGATGACGAGTCCGAGCGGCTGCTGCGCGGCTTCCTCTCGAAGGCTCTGTACGACGCCGGGCTCTACTGTCGCGCAGACGACCGGGGCGATCCCGTCATCCAGCTCGCCCCGCCCCTCACCATCGGACCGAGCGAGTTCGCCGAGATCGAGCAGATCCTCCGTTCCGTCCTGACCCAGGCCTGGACCCGCCTCTGATCTCGGGGTGCCGGCGCCACCCCTGTCGGCATCCCTCTCTCCCGCTCCGACCCCGAGCGGTGCTCCGCACGCTGTACCCGACACCAGCACCACGGACGCGACACCCGATCGCGACCCGCACCCTCACGTCGCGACCCCCATCGCGACCCGTACCCTCCAGGAGGAGCCACGAACGAGAACCTCGCCGCCGCCGCGGCGCCCACCCACTCCGGCGCCAAGCTCGCCCGCACGCTCGGCCTGTGGTCGATCGTCGGCCTGGGCCTGGGCTACATGACCCCGACCGTTGTGTTCGACACCTTCGGCCTCGTCGCCGAGAAGACGAACAACGTCGTCCCGGCCGCCTACGCGGTCGCGCTCGTCGTGCTGATCTTCACCGCCATCAGCTACGGGAAGATGGTCCGCGCCATCCCCAGTGCCGGTTCGGCCTACACGTATGCGCGCGAGTCCATCCACCCGGGCGTGGGATTCGTCGTCGGCTGGACCGCCCTCATCGACTACATGCTGCTGCCGATGGTGAACGCCCTCATCCTGCGCAGCTACATGGAAGCCCTGTTCCCCGACGTCCCGGGCTGGATCTGGGTCGTCGTCTTCACGGCGGGTGTCACGGGCATCATCTACCTGACGATGCGCGGGACCTCGAACGTCAACATGATCCTGCTGGTGTTCTCAATCCTCGTGATGACGGTCTTCGTCGTCATGGTCGTCGTGCAGCTCGTCGGCGGCGCAGGAGCCGGCACGCCCGTGTCGATCGCCCCCTTCGCCCACAGCGACGTGCAGTTCGGCGCCGTGCTCGCGGGAGCGACCGTCGTGTGCTTCTCGTTCATCGGATTCGACGCGGTGTCGATGTACTCCGAAGAGGCCAAGACCCCGAGAATCATGCCGCGCGCCATCGTGCTGACGCTCGTCGTCGGCGGTCTCATCTTCCTCATCGCCTCTTACGTGACGCAGCTGCGCTTCCCCGACTCGACCGCCTTCCCGCAGGAGGCGATCGAGGACAGCACGCTGCCCGAGATCGGCGTGCAGGTCGGCGGCCCGGTGCTGCAGGCGGTGCTCACCGCGGCGGGATTCGCCGCGACGCTCGCCTCGTGGCTGGCCTCGCACGCGTCGGTGTCGCGCATGCTCATGGTGATGGGCCGCAACAACGTCCTGCCGCGGAAGGTCTTCGGCTTCATCAACCCCCGGACGCACACCCCCACGTTCTCGATCGTCATCGTGGGGCTCGTGAGCCTGCTGGCGATCGAGTTCACGCTCGAGCAGATCGCGGCGTACATCAACTACGGTGCGCTCATCGCCTTCACGTTCGTGAACATCTCGGTGATCGCGTGGTTCGCCGTTCGCAAGGGTCTGCGCAAGACCCCGGGCGACATCCTCCGCTACATCGTGATGCCCGGCATCGGCATGCTTCTCACCGGCCTGCTGTGGGTCAACCTCGACATGCACGCCCTCATCGGCGGGCTGGTCTGGACCGCGCTCGGCGTCATCTACCTCGTGATCCTCACGCGCGGCTTCCGGCGACCGATCGCCTCGTTCGACGAGAACGAGCCGGTGACCGGGGTGAACAAGACCGTCGCCGGACCGCGATCGGAGGTCTGATCCTCTCGGCCGCGGCATCCCTTCGTCAGGGGTGTCGCGGCCGCCGCGTTTCCGGCGCTCTCTGCCGCGGGATCGCCTCAGGCGACGCCGATGCGCTCTCCCAGACGCGCAGCCAGAGCAGCCGCGGCGGGAGCCAGCGCCTCGCTCTCCCGCCACGCGAGCACGAGACGCGCGCGCATCGTCGGCGAGGTGATGCCGAGTTCCTCGAGAGCCGTGTCATGGCGCTGACCGGGCTCTCGGGCCGGGAGGACTCCGACGCCGAGGCCTCGCGCGACCAAACGAGTCACCGTGCGGGGACTGCTCGCCTCGAAAGCGATGCGCGATGGCAGCCCCTCGGCGGCACATCCGGTATCCAGACTCTCCCGCGTCCCCGAGCCGACGGGCACGGTGATGAGCGGATGTTCCACCAGCTCGTGGAGCGGCACACTCCCCCGCCCCTCGAGCGCGTGCCCGGGAGGGACGACCGCGACCAACGGCCTATCCGTGACGACTCGTCCGGTCAATCCGCCGGGAAGGTCGCGCGGAACGCTGACGATGGCGAGGTCCAGGCCCCCGTCGCGAAGCTGGTCCACGAGCCGCCGCGACGTGGCTTCGACCAGGGTCACCTCGATCGCCGGATGGGCGTGGTGGAACTCGGCCAGACGATCGGGCAGCCCGAGCGGATCGGCCGTGGCGACGGTTCCGACGGCCACCCGCCCCCCGCAGCAGACCATCGAACTCATCGAGCGCGGTGCGTATGCCGGCAACGGCGTCCAAAGCGGCCCGTGCCGGGCCGAGCACCGCGGCTCCTGCCTGCGTGGGGCGGATCGTCCTCGTCGATCGATCGAGCAGCTCGTGTCCCAGCTCGCGCTCGAGCCGACGGATCTGGGCGCTGATGCCCGGCTGCGCGACGTGCAGCTGTTCCGCGGCGCGCGTGAAGCTGGCGGACTCGACCACCGCGAGCAGGTAGGCGATCTGACGAAGTTCCATAAGCATCCGTTCTGATCGTGAGAACAAGCAGGTCTTCGACTTCTCATCCTGCCGCGACGACCATGGAGGAAGGGCGCGGACACCATCGCGCCGGACAAGGAGATCCTCATGTCGAAAACACCCGTCGAGGTCGCGACCGCCTACTTCGAGGCCTGGCACAGAAAGGATGCCGAAGGCATCCGGCCCCTTCTCGCCGAAGACGTGTCATTCGTCGGCGCTCTGGGCACGACGGCGGGCGTCGATGACACTCTCGCGGGACTGACCGGGTTGTTCGCGATGACGAGCAGCGTTGAGGTCGTGCACCGCTGGGTCGATGGACCCGATGTGATCACGTGGTTCGAACTGACGACGACGGATGCCGGTCCCCTGCCGATCGTGAACTGGAGTCACGTCGAATCGGGGGCGATCACCCGTATCCGCGTGACGTTCGATCCGCGCCCGCTGCTCTGAACGCGGCCAAGAGTATCCCCTCCTCCCGGGCACCCCGCCCTTCGGTACCCCGCCCGTCGTACCTGAGCGCTTCCCGCGTCACAGCCGACTGATACCCGACGCATACGATCGCCCGCACCGGGAGGTCGATGCTGTGGACCGTGCCGTTTCCCGTCCCTCTCGCGCGCTGGTGGCGCGAACCCCGGTGGGCACGGATCGCGCTGACGCTGATCGTCGCGGGTTTCGTCGTGCTGACCTGCTGGAACCTCTCGCGCGGCGGTGACTTCTCCTTCTACGAGGCCTCGGCCCGGTCGATGTCGCAGTCGTGGCACGCGCTCTTCTTCGGGGCCTTCGATCCGGATGCCACGGTCACCCTCGACAAGCTCAGCGGCTTCGCCGTGCCCCAGGCGCTCAGCATCCGTCTCTTCGGGATGTCGATCTCGGCCATCGCCCTCCCCCAGGTGATCGAGGGTGTCGTCACCGTCGTCGCGTGCGCGGTGCTGGCCCTCCGCTGGGGAGGACGCGGCGCCGGGCTGCTCGTCGCCGCCGCGGCGGCCTCGACCCCGATCTTCGTGTCGATGTTCGCCCACCCGATGGAGGACGGGCTGCTCACCATGGCCCTCGCCGTGGCCCTGGTGTGGTGGCAGCGCGCGGTGCTCACCGCGAGATGGTGGCCGCTGGTGCTCTGTGCGGTGTTCATCGGCGTGGGCTTCCAGGCGAAGATGATGGCCGCGTGGTTCGTCCTTCCCGCCCTCGTCGCGGGCACCCACATCGCGACCCCGGGATGGCGTCGTGGCCTCGTTCGCGCCGGAGCCGTCACGGGCGCCGCGCTCGCGGCATCCGTCGCCTGGATCACCGTGGTCGCCCTCGTTCCCGCCGACGCGCGCCCCTATATCGACGGGTCGACGACGAACGACGTCTTCGCGATGGTCTTCGGATACAACGGCCTCGACCGCTTCGTGCCCGGAGCGGTCCCGGGCTCGGTGGGCGCCTCGAGCTCCACGGGCGGGCTCGGCGCGACCCTCGCCGCCCTCGGCCATGCGCTCACGACGCCCGCCCCCTCCGGCTCGGGAGGCTCCCCCACCCTCACAAAACTGCTGGAGCTGCCGCTCGTGAGCCAGATCGGCTGGCTGTACCCGGCGGCGCTCGCCGGTATCGCCCTGGGCCTCTGGCGGTATCTGCCCCGACGCGGCCGCCCACGCACGCCGCTGAGCACGGCCCGCCTGCCGCTCGTCGTCGTCGCCGCGGTGTGGTTCGCGACTGCCGCGGCCGTCCTCTCCTTCACCCACGTGCCGCACACGGCGTACGTCGCTGCCCTCGGCGTCCCGATGGATCTGCTCGTCGCCGTCGCCTGGGTCGAGGGGGTACGGCTGCTTCGTGCGCCCCTCAGACGGTGGCGGCTCGCGCTGCCGGCCGTCGTCGTGGTGCAGGCCGCCTGGTGGGTCGCGCTCATCGGCCAGGCGCGTCTGCCCACGGTGCTGCTGGTCCCCGCGATCGCGATCGGAGCGCTCGGGCTCGCGGTGGGCGTGACCGCCGCCCTGGCATCACCCGGTTCGCTCCGCCGTCTCGGCCGTGCCGCCCCGGCCGCTTTGGCCGTCGCCCTGATCTGCCTGCCCGTGGCGACCAGCCTCCAAGTGCTCGACGACGCGCGCGACGGCAGCGGAGGCGACGCCTACGTCGGCGTCACCGCGCGCGGCGGCCACCCCGACGAGACGTTCACGGTCTCGTCCCCTTCGATCTGGGGCGGAACCCCGCAGATGAGCCCCGCGGTCGCGCAGATCGCCGAGGCTGCCCGTCAACACGGCGGCGGCGAGAACGGCACCCCGCTCTTCGTGACCGACTCGTGGGCCCTGTCGTCGCAGGTGATCGACGCCACCGGCTCGAGCGTGCTCACCGACGGCGGCTACAGCGGACACGTGCCCGTGTTCACGACGGACGACCTCGAGCAGATGGTCCAGACGGGTCACGCGCGGGTGTTCGTCGTGGCATCCGGTGCTCCCGAGGGCGACCCGGTGAGACGCGTGGCGACCGGCCCCGGCTGCCACGAGGTGAAGGAATGGGACTTCAGCCAATCGAAGGAGGGCGGCGAGATCAACAAGGTCACCGGCGCCACTCTCTATCAGTGCACGGGTGGGTGACCGGCTGCGGCCCTGCCGCCTCGCGTGCACGTCGCCGGAACAGGCGGACGAACGGCGCGGTCTCGCCCCGACAGGTCGCGCCACGGCGCTCACTGCGCCGCCGGTAGACTTCAGCCAGTGAGCAGCACCCGAACCGAAGCCGCGTACCTGCGCTCGGTGACGGCGTTCAAGAACCCGACCCTCGACCTGCTGCACGGACGCTTCGCGCCGTTCGTCGTCGCGGTGCTGTCGATCGTCTTCACCCCCGACCGCCCCGCCGTCGCGGTCGCCGACGCCCACGTCGAGGTCGCCGAGGCGATCGAGGAGCTGCGGGCCGCGGGCATCGACACCGACGACGACCGGCGGATCCCCGCGGGTTCCGCTCGAGAGATCTGCCGCGGGTGGGTGCGCGTGGGGTGGCTCGGTCTGCAGATCGAAGACGACGTCGAGGTGTACCGGCTCTCGGCGCACGCGGTCGGCGCCCTCGAGATCGCCGGTCGCGCCGGCGGCGGGCGCGCGCGCGTCTCGCGCTCTCGAGTGCGGACCCTGCTCGATGCCGTCGACCGGCTCGCGCGCGACGCCGAGAGCGACCCCGCCCGTCGCCGCGAGGCCCTGCTCGAAGAGAGAGCGACCCTGGACGCCGAGATCGCCGCCCTCGACGAGGGGATCGTCGAACCGCTCGACGACGATCATCTGCTCGAAGAGGCCGAGAACGTCATCCACCTCGCGCGAGAACTCCCCGCCGACTTCTCGCGCGTGGCCGAGTCGATCGCCGCGATGCAGCGCGACGTGGTCGCCGAGCTGCGTCGCGACGTGCGCCCCACCGGCGAGGTGCTGCGCGAGTACCTCGAGCGCGGGCGCCAGGTGATGCAGGCCACCCCCGAGGGCCGCGCGTTCCAGGGCGCGCTGCGTCTGATCGGCGACCCCGAGAACATCGACGACCTCACCGACCAGCTGCACGCGGTGCTCGCCCAGCCCTTCTCGCGCCTCATGACGCCCGAGCAGCGCGGCGAGCTCGACGCGATCGCGCGCCGCGTCGAGGCCGGCGTGCAGGAGGTGCTCACCGCGCAGCGGCGGGCCTCGCACGTCATCACCGCGCAGGTGCGCACCCACGACCCCATCCGCGACCGCCAGGTCGACGATCTGCTGCGCGCGGTCATGGCGGGCCTGCACCGCTGGAGCCAGACCCGCTCCCCCGGCCGCGTCGAGCCCGTGCGGACGCTCCCCCTCGCCGACATCGGGCATCTGCGCCGGTCTCTCAGCGACGTGCGTCCTCCCGGGGCGCCGGAGCCCCTGGCATCCGGAGACGAGGACGTCGAGTTCGTCGACGCTGACACGCGCGCGTGGGGCGGGCCGCACTACCCCGAGCTCGAGGCCTACGTCGCCGCCCTCGGCGAGGGCTTCGACCTCGCGACCGCGTTCGCCGCGGCCGGGGCCGACACCCGGCGTCCGGTCGACCTCGTGGGCCTGCTCGAGATCGTCCACCGCGGCGGCCTGATCGAGACCGACGACGTCTCGATCGTCGAGGCCGTCCGCCCCGACGGCACGACCCGTCGCTTCGCCTTCGGGGCGGTCACCGCCTCCCGCACGACAGAAACGGATGCCGATGACTGACATCGCCCCGTCCGCCCCCGACACGGACACCCCCGCGTTCATCTCGCCCGTCGCGATGGAGAACGATCCCGACGCGCTGTTCGCCGGGGACCGCGGCATCCTGGACGCCGACGTGCGGCGCGTGCTGGTGCGCATCCTGCAGCGGCGCTTCCTCGTCGCCGAGAACTCCCCCGCCGAGTGGAAGCTGCTGCTCGAGCACCAGCAGATGATCGAGTCCCGCCTGAACGATCTGTTCGTGCGGCTCGTCGTCGACCACGCGCGCGGGGTCGCCTACAAGGAACAGGTGCGCAGCGACGACGTCGACGTGCCGATCCTGCTCAAGGACGAGGCGTACTCTCGCGCCGAGACGCTCGTGCTCGTCTATCTGCGGACCGTGTTCCAGCGCGAGACGACCGCCGGCACCGCCTCGGCCCGCGTCGACGTCGAAGAGGTCGAGCAGACCGTGCTCACCTACTTCAGCGAAACGGACGGCACGCGCGCGAGCCAGCAGCGGGCCGTCCGCACCGCCATCGCCCGTCTCGATCGGGAGGGCATCATCGAGGAGGAGTCCGAGGGGCGCTACCGCATCGGCCCGCTCATCGAGATCGTGCTCAGCGCCGAGGTCCTCCGCGAGCTCCAGCGCTGGCTGGAAGAGCAGATCCCGGATGCCGGCACCCCGGCGGCGGTCCTCGACGAGGCGGATGCCGACACCGAGGTCGTGGCGTCCGGAGAATTCGAGGAGGAGAGCGCATGACGATGCTCGAGACGCTGTTCGGGCTGATCCCCGCGGCATCGCGTGGGCAGCAGTGGGTCGCCGAAGACCTCCAGCTCATCAACTGGGGCGGGTACGACGGCACGCACCGTGTGCGCTTCGCGCCGACCGCGACGCTGCTGTGCGGCGGGTCGGGCTCGGGCAAGTCGACGCTCATGGACGCCTACGTGGCGCTCATGATGCCGCACACCACCCCCTTCAACGGCGCGTCGAACGGCGCGGTGGTGGGGCGCCCGCGCGGGCAGGAGCAACGCAACATCCTCTCGTACGGCCGCGGCAAGCTCGACGAGTCGCGCACCGACGAGGGCACCAAGGTGCGAGTGCTGCGCGGCGACGGCGTCGACACGTGGACCTCGATCGCCATGACGTGGGCCGATCACGACGGCGCCCGGTTCACCGCGGTGCGCGCCTGGTACATCCCGGCGGCAGCGCGCACGCTCGACGACGCCGTCAAGGTGCGCGCGACGGTGCACGGAGCGTTCGACCTGCGCCAGCTCGAGCGGGCGGCGCAGAGCCACCTCTCCGACTCCGCGGTCCGGGCCACGGGCCTCGACACCCTCGCGACCGACCGCGAGTTCTCGGCGCGGCTGCACGCGGTGCTCGGCATCGGGGCGGCGGGCGCGGGAACGAAAGCCATGAGCCTTCTCGCGCGCATCCAGGCCGGGCAGCAGATCACCACCGTCGACGACCTGTACAAGCGCATGGTGCTCGAGGAGCCCGAGACGCTCGTCGTCGCCGACGCCGTCGTCACGCACTTCGACGGACTCGAGTCGACGCGTACGCGCATGCTCGAAGCCCGCCAGCAGGTGCGTGCGCTGCAGCCCATCCGCGGGATGAAGACGCGCATCGACGACGCCGCCGAGCGCTTGCGCCTGATCGATGCGCTCGGCCGTCTGGGCGACCCCGACTCGCGCGCCTCGCTCTGGCGCGCCCAGCGCCGGGTCGACCTGCTCGAAGCGGTCGAGGCCGAGCTGCGCGAGCGCACCCACGCCACCGACGCGCTCGTGCGCGAACGCCAGTCCCTCGCCGACGCGGCCGAAGCGGAGCGCGAGGGACTCGGCGACGTGCTGCGCGCAGCCGGCGGCGACCGGCTCGACGCCGCCCAGCGCGAGCTCCGGAACCTCGAGAGGCGCCTCGCCGGCATGCAGCGCGACCGCGAGCGGTTCGAGGCGGCGCTGTCGGTGCTGTCGGTCGAGGTAGCCACCGAGAAGCAGTTCGCCGCCCTCGTCGCCGAGGCGCGTCGCACCCTCGCCGACACGGATGCCAAGAGCGCGGTGCGCGACGCCTTCGTCGCCGCCAGCAGCCGGCACACCGATCTGCGCCAGCAGCTCGCCGCCCTCGAGACCGAGCACCGGCGCACGCAGACCCGCGACGACAACATCCCACAGCGTCTCCACGAAGCCCGCGAAGCTCTCGCCGAGGCCGCGGGACTCACCGCCGCCGAGCTGCCCTTCGTCGCCGAGCTCGTCGACGTGCGCACCGAGTTCGAGCCGTGGCGCGGGGCGTTCACCCTCGCCCTGGGCGGATTCGCGACGACGCTGCTCGTCGACGCCGCGCATCTGGCATCCTTCCGCTCCGCGATCGACGGCGTGCGCCTCGGCGAGCGGCTGCGCTTCGAGGGCGTTCCCACCGACCTGCCCGAGCGCGGCGGGCTCGACCCCGCGACCCTTCCCGGGCGCCTCGAGTTCCGCCGCTCCCCCTTCACCGGGTGGCTGCAGGACCGGCTCGAGCAGCAGTTCGCCTTCGTGTGCGTCGATTCCGTATCGGAGCTGTCGCAGCACCGCATGGCCCTGACCATCTCGGGACAGACGAGCCAGGGCGCACGCGGCGCTCACGGCGGGTCGGCGCGTCAGAGCATCCTGGGGTTCTCGTCGCGCGTGCGCCTCACCGAGCTCGGCGAGCAGATCGTCACCGTGCGCCGCGACCTCGCCACCGCCAAGACCGCGGTCGATGAGGCCGCCGCCGCCCTCGACGCCTTCGACGCCCGGCGCGGTGCCCTCGAGAAGATCGCCGATCTGTCGTGGGACCAGGTGGACGTGGCATCCGTTCAGCGCGAACTCGACCGCTGGAACGAGACCGTGGTCGACATCACCGCGGGCAACCCCCGCATCGCCGAGCTGCAGGAGCAGATCTCGGGCGCGAAGGCCCGCGTGGCGCGCCTTCGCGAGGAGATCGGCGGAGCCAAGACCGAGCAGCAGGCGCTGGCCTCGCGCTGGGCCGAGATCACCGACGACGTTGATGCCGCGCAGATCCTGCTCGAACGGGCCGAAGACCTCGAGATGACGCTCACCCCCGATGAGGTCGCCTACCTGGACGGGCTGTTCGTGGCGCCCTCCGGCGACGACCTCTCGCCGTCGCAGCGGCTCGCGCGCTTCGACGCGGCCCTCGAGTCCGCGTCGAAGCGCCTGCTCGAGGAACAGCGGAGCGCGCAAGAGACGTGGAGCGACCAACGCGAGAGCCTCCGCCGCACGATGACCGCGTTCACCGACCGGTGGCCGAGCCCCAACCTGCTCGCCGACCCCGACGACTCGCTCGGCGACTTCGAGCGGATCCTCGCCGACCTCGAGGCCAGCGGCCTGCACGAGCTCGAAGCGGAGTGGCGCGACTCGCTGCTGCGCCTGTCGGGCAACGACCTCACCAGCCTCGACTCCGCTCTCACCCGGGCCCTGCGCGAGATCCGCGAACGCATCGCGCCGATCAACGACATCATGCAGGATCTGCCGTTCTATGACGACGAGCACCGGCTGCAGATCGTGCCGCGCGAGAGCCAGTCCGAGGTGCGCAAGCGCTTCCGCCGGGAGCTCCGCGACGTGCGGGCCGCGATCGACGCCGCCTCATCCGATGAGGAGCGCGAAGCCGTGTACGGGCGGATGGCGCGGCTCATCGGCCGCATCCGGCCGACCGCACCCGACTTCGCCGACCTCGTCGACGTGCGTAATCACGTGCGGGTCAGCGCCGAGCGCTTCCGCGCCGACACCGGCGAGCACGTCGCCCTCTACGACCACATCGGCGAGAAGTCGGGAGGCGAGTCGCAGGAGCTCATCGCCTTCATCGTCGGGGCCGCTCTGCGGTATCAGCTCGGGGATGCCGGTGCCGAACGGCCGCGGTACGCGCCCGTGTTCCTCGACGAGGCGCTCATCAAGGCCGACGCCCACTTCACCAAGCGCGCGATCGGCGCGTGGCGCGGCCTCGGCTTCCAGCTCGTCATCGGGGCGCCGAACGACAAGTACAGCGCGATCGAACCGCACGTCGACGTCGAGTACGACATCCTCAAGGACACGCGCGGGCGTTCGTGGGCGAAGGCGAAGGTGGGGCTGGCGGCGGAGTGAGCGCCGCGCCTCGCGCTGGTGGCGGTGCGGGGGCTTGCGAGGTCCGCACTCGCGGCATCGCGGGATTCCTGCGCGCCGTCGGTCAGCGCTCGAGAGCGCGAAGAGAGTCGTCCACTCGGCGAAGGATCATGGGACCCTTCTCGCTCAGCTGCGAACGAGCCGCAGGGTCGTCGCGGAAGTACCGGACCACAGTGGCGACCTGATTGGGGTCTGAGCCGAGCGCGAGCATCGGCGCCTCGACGCGCGGGCCCGCGCCCGTCGCGATGAGGTGAAGCTTGGCGACCGGCCCCGAACCGACCCCGACCTCGGCGAGCTCATCCCACGACCAGTTCACTCGACCGCGGCCCCGGATGCCTGTGAGACCTTCCTGCGCCAGACGCAGACCGGCGGGCTCGCGCAGACGCAGAGCACTCACGACGATTACGCCGACGCCGAAGAGGCCCAGGGCATAGGGCGCGCGAGTCAGGAGGAACGACGGCATGGTGGCCAGGTTCCCGGCATCCACCACGATCTGGGCGATCGCGGGAAGAAGGAGCAGGGCTCCCAGCACGAAGGGCACCGCGGTCGCCGCCGGAGCCGGACGGAACCAGATCCCGGATGCTGAGGCGTCGACGCGCAGCAGACGTTCCTGAATCGTTCCGAAGAGCACGTTCAGACATATCGCGGCCCCGAGGATGGTCACGGTGAGAGCGCCCATGACGAGGCGGAGCCCGAGTCGGTCGTCGGCGGCGACCATCAGAACGGGGAGGACGGCGAACAGGGCGATGACGACGACGAGCCACGACGGGCGTCGACCATTCGGGAACACGGGGACGCGGGGCGCGGTGGACGGGAGTCTCGGCGACGACGTATTGATGGCCACTGTCAGTTCGCTCCTACGTATGGCCGTGACCGGGGAGACGGGGGCACGTACCCCTCCAGCCGCGGCGGGCTACCGGTGAAGAAGTCGTCGATGCTCTCGCGCGACTCGAGGGGGACGGCGGCCTCCCAGAGCCACCTGGCCCCGGCACCGACGGCCAGACCACCGAGCACGGTGCCGCCGATGACCCAGCCGACCGGGTTGCTGCCCAACGCAGCCGCCGCGGCACCGCCGACCGCAGCGCCTCCAGCGCCTCCGGCCACGCCCCCGGCGATCTCTGCGACGCCCGAGCTGAGGGACCCACCGTCGGCGACGTCCGCGGCGAGGGAGACGACGTCGATGACGTTACCCGCGACGGGGAGAACACGCGTCACCCGCGAAACTCGACCTATCTGCTCTGCCAGCTCTTCTACCCCTGCGCGCATCCCGTGCGGATCCGCTGCCTCAGCCGCCGCACGGAGAGCAGGGTTACCGGAGCGCAGCTGATCGCGGAACGTCTCGGCCGCCGACTGCAGAGCGTCGTGATCCTTACGCCAGGTGCTCAGGGTCTGATCGTAAAAACTCTCGTATCCGTCGAGCACCGACGTCGCGAGCGACTCGTTCCCCTTTGCGGCAAGGGCGGAAACCGTGCCCGCGAGCTTCTGAAGTGTGTCCACCCGGGCGACAAGAGGAGCCATGTACTCAGCGACCCACTCGTCCAGTTCTCCGATCATCGTGCCGATCTGAGTACCGAGGTCGTTGTAGCTCGCAACCAGCGAGATGTATCTGTCATATGCCTCGAGATCGGCGGAGGGCGCACCGGGACCGGGGCAGTAAGAGAGCGAGGTCGTCGGAGGGAGAACGTTGGTACCGATGACCTCGAGCCCCACGGAGTCCGCTTGAGAGCGCAGCGTCGCCACATCATCCTGGGCTCGCTCCAATCCCGCGGCGTACGCGCGGAAAACCTCTACCGCATCCCCGAGATAACCCAGCACCTCGTCCGCGCGACTGCGGATGTCGCCGACCGCGGACCTCCACGCATGACCCGCTTCGCCCGTCCAGTAAGAGTTCGAGTCGCTCCAGAGGGAGGTGAGTTCGAGGTCGGCACCCGTGTACGCCTCCTTGACGTGATCGAGCCAGTCGGCAGTCGCGCGCACACTCGCCGGGTCGCCGGGAATTCTCGCATCGATCGGCATCAGTCTTGGAGCCCCTCCTCGAGTTGCGAGATCTCGCTCTGGATCTGCTCTTCGGTCGCTCGTACATCGTCGAGGACGCTGTCGGTCACGGCACCCACGAGGCGCACCGCGCCGGCGTACTCGTTCGCCGCTTCCGCTGCGGCACCAGCGATGAAACCGATGAGCGCGGAGGCGGCCCCGCCGTCCGCGGCACCGGGAAGGGAAGCCAACGCATCATCGACACGATCCACCTCGTCGACGACGAGACCCATCCGGCGCGTCATGTTCTCTCGGTCAACATAGATGGGGTCACTCATCCGAGCCGCCCTCCCCGACGAGAATGTGGTGGCACATCGATGTCGAAGGCGACGACATCGAAGGGCTGGACCTGCCGGATCCGATCGAGCTGCGACGTCATCAACAGCATCCAGGGCTGTTCATGACCACATGCGTCGGCAAGCCTGTCGAGTGCGGTGTAGGCGAGCAGTCCACGCCGACCATCGGCGAGCTTCTGAACGACCGCGAGCTGGCCCTGACCGTCGGGATCATCCACGAGGGGAAGGTACAGGGCCGGCGGAACGAGGATCTCTTTGCGCATCGTGTCTTTCAGACTTCCGCCCAGTGACATCCTCGCCCCCCACGTCGAGTTCGTCCGACGAGACTAATAGGACCCTCGTGTCCGCGTCCAGCCGGTCAAGGGCGAGGCGCCGCGACACCATTGCCCACCGACCGCGCGCTCGCTTCCCTTCGGTGCGCGCCGCCCTGTCCCGATGCCTCGCACTCGCCGCCGCGTCGCCGTCCCCTCACGCGGTACTACAACGCCGGCACCGCGGGAGCGGGTATCGCCGGCACGGCCCTCGCCATCAGGGGCTGGGCCGCCGCCACGATCGTCGCGACGGACGCGACGGCGAGCGGGGCACTGCTCTCGCGATCGCCGCGACGGTGGACGGCGGCGACGGTCAGCTCGGCCAGTCGTCGTCGTCCCACTGCGGGCTCCTCCGACACCCGCACCGCGACCTCCCGCACGAGTGAAACCGTGCTGGACGGCGATCCGGCCGCGCGCGGCGACCCGGGACGCAGCGCCGAGAGCACGGCATCCAGAAGCTCCGCCAGCCCCTCGTCGTGGCAGCGCGCATCTTCGGCGCCGATCCACGCGAGCAGCTCGCCAATGGTCCAATCGAGGGTCAGTGGACTGAGAACGAACGGTTCGGCTGATTCACGACGGGTCATTGGTCCAGAATCGGGGGGTATGACCCTCGTCGACAGAGCCACTTCCGCCCTGGTGGACCACCGGACGGCTGTCGTCTCGGCAGAAGCCCTCGCCGCGCGCCTCGGACGCTGGGCGACGACCGACGCGACCCTGTCCGCCAGTCTCGCCGACGGCATCGCCCGCCTCGTCCGTGAGGGAGAACTGCGCGGTGGGGACCGCCTCCCCTCGGAACGCACCCTCGCCGCGACCGTCGCCGTCTCGCGCGGCACGGTCGTCAGCGCGTACGCGCGGTTGTACGAGGACGGCATCCTGGACCGCCGGCAAGGCAGCGGGACGCGGATCGCGGGGGCGGCGCCCACCGCCGCGCGCTCGCGGGCCGGGCGCGGCGAGGCCCTCTACGCGTCGCTGTCGTCGAACATCGATCTGCTGCGCGCGGTACCGGCGATCGCGCCGCGCGCCGTCAAGATCGTGCACCGTCACCGACCGGTGCTCGACGCCACCACCGCCGAGGCCGACCCCGCGGGCCTGCCCGCCCTGCGCGCACTGATCGCCCAGACCGTGACCGACGACGGAACGCCCACCACGCCCGCGCAGATCCTCGTCACGCACGGCGGCCAGCAGGCGCTCAGCCTCCTCGTGGAAGAGCTCGTCTCCCCCGGCGACACCGTGCTCACCGAGAACGTCAGCTGGCCCGGACTCACGGACGCGGTGCGCCGCCGCGGCGGCCTGGTGCACGGCATCCGCCTGACCGCCGACGGGATCGACGTCGCGGAGCTCGAGGCAGCCATCGTCGTGCGCCGCCCCGTGCTCATCGCCTTGAACCCGCACAATCACAATCCGACCGGCATCCAGACCCACCCGCTCGTCCGACAGCGGATCGCCGACCTCGCGGCCGAGCACGGCATCACCGTGGTGGAGGATCGCGTGCTCGCGCACCTGTCGTTCGACGGCGTCACTCCCCCCTCGCTCGCGGCCCTGCGGCCGGACGCGCCGATCATCGCCGTCGAGTCGCTGTCGAAGTGGGCCTGGGAGGGTCTGCGGGTGGGGTGGGTGCGCGCCGATCCAGTACTCGTGAGGCGCTTACGGGGCCTCCGCCAGACGACGGATCTGTCGACGAGCGTGCCCGCCCAACTGCTCGCGCTCGATCTGCTCGCCGAGGCGCCCGCACTGCGACGGGATGCCGTCGTGACGCACCGCGAGGCCGCCCTGCGCGCCGGCGCCCTCCTGACGTCGCACCTGCCCGACTGGGAATGGCAACCGCCCCGCGGAGGCCTCTGCATCTGGGCCCGGATACCGGTGGGCTCGGCCGCGGCGTTCGCGCGGCACGCTGCGGCTTTCGGCGTCTCGGTCGCCGGGTCGGCCGCGTTCTCGTCCGACATCGACACCGACGATCGGATTCGTGTGCCGATCACCTCGCCCCTGCTCGATGAGGGACTGCGGCGACTCGCCGACGCGTGGGAGGGATATCGAGATCGCGACTGAAGACGACGCGCGCACGGGGATGTCGGCCCTCCCACCCCGCGGCTGACGCCGCTCGGGAATTCTCCGCACGCTCTCTACGCTGTGTCCAGGGGCACGACGAAGGGCGGCAGGCATGCAGGGACTCGAGATCACGGTTCTGCTGGGCCTCGCGATGCTCGTGGGCACGGTCCTTGCACCGCGACTGCGCGTGGCCACACCGCTCGCGCTGCTCGTCATCGGCCTCGCCCTGGGCTTCATCCCGGAGCTCCGTCAGATCGAGCTCCCGCCCGAGACCGTGCTGCTGCTCTTCCTGCCCGTCATGCTGTTCCGCGAGGCGTGGACGACCTCTCTGAGGTCGGTGCGCCGGTCGCTGCGCTACATCATCCCCATGAGCACGCTTCTCGTCGTGGCATCCGCTTTCGCCGTCGCCGGGGTCGCGACGTGGATGGGGGTGCCGTGGGAAGCAGCCCTCGTGCTCGGTGCCGCAGTCGCTCCGCCCGACGCCACGGCCGTCGCAGCGCTCGGACGACTGTTGCCCGCCAAGACCTTCATGAAGCTCAAGGCCGAGAGCCTCACCAACGACGGCACCGCGCTCGTTCTCTACGCGATCGCCGTCGCCCTGCTGCTCGGTGACCAGATCACGCCGCTGCAGATCACCGGCATGGTGCTGCTGTCGTACCTCGGTGGCGCGGCGGCCGGTGTCGCGGTGGCGGCCGCCGCCTTCTTCGCCCTGCGCCGCATGCAGTCGACGCTCACGATCAACCTCACGATGGTGCTCGTCCCGTTCGTGTCGTTCCTCATCGCCGAACTCGTCGAGGCCTCGGGGGTGCTCGCCGTGGTGTTCGCCGGCCTCATCATGGCGTGGGTGTCGCCGCGGATCACGACCGCGATGTCGCGACGAGCGGCGGATGCCACGTGGCCCTTCGGCGTCTACCTGCTCAACGGTGCGCTTTTCGTGCTGATCGGGCTCGAGGTGCAGCTCGTGCTGCACGAGATCTCGGGGTCGGAGATCGGTCTGCTGCTCCTGGTCACCGTTGCGGCGTGGGTCGCTCTCTTCGTCGTGCGGTACCTGTTCCAGTGGCTCTTCTCGCCGTTCTCGCGACCCGCCGCCGGATCATCGCGGTCGCTGAGGCATCGATCTCGCGTGGTGAGTACGGTGGCGGGATTCCGCGGCGCCGTATCGCTAGCGATCGCGTTGTCGGTGCCGGTCACCACGGCCGAGGGCGCACCCGTGGCGGGTCGCGACGCCATCGTGTTCGTCACGGCGGGCGTGATCGTGCTCACCCTGCTCGTCCAGGGTCCCCTGCTGCCCGCCGTGATCCGGTGGGCGAAGCTTCCGAACGACGACGCCGCGATCGAGGAGTACGAGCTCGCCGAGCGCGCGATCTCGGGTGCCGCCCTCGCGGCCCTCGACGACCTGGCGACCGAGCACGGCATCAGCGATCGCGTGCGGGACCGTGCGCGACGCGAAGGCTACGAGCGTCTCGAGCTGGCGAACGCCCGCGCGATCGCGCGTCAGCGCGCGATCGAAGAGCGCGACCTCGCCGAGCTCGACGCGTCGCTCGCCGACGAGCCCTCCTCCACGGGACCGGTGCCGCCCGACGTTCCCGAAGCCGAGCGTCGCCGCGCGGGCGCCGACAGCACGGCGGACAGCCCCGACGAGGCAGCGGCCTTCACCGGGCCCCTGCAGATGATCGCCGTGAGCGACGACATCGACGTCACCCAGCGTTCTCCCCTGCTTCGCCACAAGGAAGCGCAACGACTGCGGCTTGCCGTCCTCGAACGCAAACGCGAGGTGCTGCTGCGCCTACGCCGCGAGGGAACGATCGACGACCTCGTCGCGCGGAAGATCCTCGCGGGCCTCGACCTCGAAGAGATCCGCACGCGGGGGCTCGAGAAGGCGAGCGAGTAGGGGGATCGGCGGGATGTCCCGCGTCGTAATCAGCCCCCGACGGGACGGATCACATCTGCGGCGCGGTTGAGCGCCGCCTCTCCCCCGGTCTCGAGCACACCGCGCTCTTCGGGATGGTCGCGGAAGAAACGGACGATCGCCGCTACCTGATGGGGATCGGCGCCGAGGTGGCGCATCGAACACGTGACCGGCGCGTACCCGTCGATCATCGTGAGCGACAGCGTCGCGGGCGGCCCGGCGACGGTGACCTCGCCCACCAGGTCCTACAGCCAGTCGACGTCGCCGCGCGCGCGGGTGCCCTGCAGGCCGTCGTCTGAGCCAGGCGCTCGCACGCGGATGAGACGATTCTCATCCTGTTCGACGGCTTTCCGACCTACCCTCGTCTGTGGATAAGTGACGATTGCCGCGCGCTGGGGAGAAACGTCTGCCGCGTGTGGCCTGGGTGGGGGCGCAGCGTGTACGGATCACCGGAAGAGACGCTCGCGCGGATCGAAGAAGATACGCGTCGGGCGCAGGAACGCGGCGAGAAGCTGCCCGTGCTGCAGGCCGCCATCGCCGATGTACGAGCGAAGGCCGTGGCACGCACCCGGGACATCTCGGTCGAGGTGGACGCGGCGGGGGTCGTGCGCGACCTCGAGATCGCGGACTCGGCCCTCGACCGCGGGGGCCGACGCGTCAGCGCCGAGGTGATGGAGCTGATCGCGAAGGCGACGAAGAACGCCCGCGTTCGCACCCTAGAGGTGACCACCGAGATCATGGGCGAATCCGACCCCATCGTCGGCGTCGTGGCCGCGGAGCTCATTCCCGACCAGGAAGACGACGGAGTGACGCGCCGAGGAGGGCTGCGATGAGCCAGCAGATCCGGATGGATGCGGACATTCTGCTGCAGCACGCCTCGCGCGTGCAGCAGCTGGCCTCGGATGCTGCCGAGGCCGCATCGGCGATTCAGAGCGTCAACCTCGGCGGAGGGGCGTTCGGCGTTCTCTGCGCCTGGATCGTTCCCCCTGTCGGAATGGTGTCGGGGGCGGTCTCTCAGCACATCAGCGGCGCGGAGGGCGTCCTCGAACGCACGGGGCAGGAGTTACGCGCGGTCGTCACCGACTTCGACACGTTCGAAGAGACCGTCATCCAGGTGACGAAGCACCTCGAGGGAGGCCTTGGATGAGCAACTCGCTCGTGGCGGCTCCCGTGGATACGACATCCGCGTTCTCGGGCGCCTTCCTCGTCACCGATGGGCAGGCTCTGGCCGATGCCATCCAGAGCGGCAACTGGGTCGAGGGAGGGATCGCGGGATTCTCGGCCGCGATGAACACCGTCGCCGCCGTGATGGACCCCATCGGCACGCTGATCGCCAACGGCCTGGGGTGGCTGCTCGACCACATCGAGCCGCTCAAGGGATGGCTGAACGATCTCACGGGGAACGCGGCCGAAGTCCAGGCATTCGCCGCGACCTGGAGCAACGTGGGCGCCCGGATGAGCGAGCTCGGCGTCACCGCGCAGAACCGGCTCGCTGACCTCGACGGGCTATCGGGTGAGACCATCACCGCGTACACGGCGCACGTGCAGGGGCTGTCGCAGCACCTCACGACCTCGGGCCAATGGGCGGGGGCGATCTCGACGGGCTTGTCGATGGCGTCGTCGCTCGTGCAGATGACCCATGATCTCGTCCGAGACGCCATCAGTCAGATCGTCGGCATGGCGATCTCCGCCGCCATCACCGCCGTCGCGACAGTCGGTCTCGCGACGCCCGTAATCGCGGCGCAGGTCGGCTCGCGGGTCTCCGCACTCGTCCCGCGCATCAGCAAGACCATCACCACCGTCGTGAACGCCTTCACGAAGCTCCGCGGGCTCGTCGACGAGCTGAGCGGCATGGCGGGCAAGGCGTTGCAGTTCCTGACGAAGTGGGCCGGGGGCGGCAAAGGCTCCAGCACGGTACACGCCGCGGAAACTGCAGCCGAGAGCCTCGTGCGCCATCCGACTCAGTTGGACGTCGACTTCACGTACAACACGAAGCACAGTCGCCCCGAGTGGGATCGTCAGATCACCAACGCTCAGGACGTCTTGGACAACACGACGTTCGAGACATGGCTGCAGCGGAGGGATGAGTTCACCGGGGACCGCTCGAGCGCAGTGAAGGCCGAACAGGCCGCGGTGAGAGAGGTCGCCCTGAGTGACGCGATCGCCCAGCGCGTGCGGTCTGGCATGCCGTACGACGAGGCGGAGCAAGCTGCCCTTGAGTGGATGAAGTCTCAACATGCCATCCATCGGTTGGATGCTGTGGCTGGCGGGGATCCCCTCGACTTCGACGGAGTCGGGGATGCCGCTGTCAACTCATCAATCGGTTCTCAATGGCGGTCACGCGTCCCGGATCTCGAGCAAGCGGTTAGAGACATCGCTGCGACTATGACGCCGGAGCAACTCCGGAACACCCTCCTCAACATCAAACTCGGCGGATAGGATTTCGATGATGAGTGTCGAACTGTTTAGAGATTTCGTGCCGGTTGCCCCGGTTCCCGAGGCGGTCATCGACCGATACCGCCCGTCGGTAGAGCCGGCTCTCGTCGAGCTGTGGCAGGCGCAAGGATTCGGCCTGGCTGCCGACGGGTTCCTGCGCGTGGTGAACCCGGATTACTACACCTCGATGATCGGAGAATTTCTTCCCCGGTCGGACATGATTCCGGTCCTCGCCACGGCCATGGGGGACGTGGTGGTCTCGTTCGACGGGAAGTACCGCGTCCTGCAGTTCCGCTATGCCCGGGCAACCGGCGGAGTCGGATCGAGTCTGGACCTCATCGGACTGTTCGCAGCCCAGGAGAGCTGGCTCAACAGATTCATGGACTACGCGCCGTACGCCGAGGCTGCCGTGACGTATGGCTCACTCAACACCCTCGAGGATTTCGATTACATCTATGCGTACAAGCTTCCGTTGCCTGCAGGAGGTCCAGAAGGGGTCGAGTACCTGACCCGTTCCCGCATTTTCGAGCACATCGCGTTCACCACGCAGCTTGCGGGGCCGATTCCGTTTGCGAGTTGATCATCGATCTCTTCGCGACCGCCTCTAGGGAACCCGCACGCACCTTCTTTTCACTCTTTCGCCCCGGCGACGCTCAAAAGGTGGACGCGAGAGGACGTGGGCTCCTGCTGCAGGCACTCGCCAATAAAGACCTGCCGAGTAGATACAGCCTCGGCCACTTCTTGCTCGACGAGGGCGCCCCCCTCACGGCTGGTGATGGTGGGGCAACCGCTCTTCACGTCCTCTTCGGTCAGGTCTCCCACGACGTCGGAGAAGACGCGCGCATCGCGCGACGTCTGATCGATGCCGGCGCCGATATCAACGCGCTGGACGAGAACGGACGCGTGCCTTTCCTCGAAGTCCTCAACATGAAGTACAGCGACGAGGACCTGAATCCGATCTACGACCTGTGGTTCGAGCGTGAAGATGCCGATTTCACGTTGGTATCGGTACACGGAGTGTCCCCGATCAGTTTCGCCAAGAAGCTCCCGTTCCGCGGCTCCGTCGTGGACCGGATGGAGAGCTATGTCCACTCGCATTCGTCGCCGTCCTCGCCATGAAATACTCCGACGACCAGCCCTAGACGGTCTATAACCTCTGGTTGGCGCAACCGAACCCCGACTTCACTACGGCATCGCGCTTCGGGCTCTCCTCTTTGACCGCCGCCAAGAAGCTCTCGTATCGGAGCGCGATCCTGGCTCGGATGGAAGCGTCTCTGCGCGACCACGCATGATTGCGGCAGGATCGCACTCTCCCACCCGAACCGGATCACCCTCCCCCGTCAGTCGAGCACCAGCTCGATGTTCCGGTGATCCCGGAAAACCCTCACCACCAGCTCGAAGTACGTCTCCCCTGCCCCCGACTCGAGCGCAGCGAGGGCGCGCTGAGCGGTGGCCGCGGAGTAAACCTCCGGCCGGGCGAGCTTGGCGCGGTAGTACTCGCGCGTCGCATCGATCCCCAGCGCTTCCCGCGCGATGTCAGCCCGCTTCCACACCACCAGCGCCGACTCCGCCCCGTTGAGCACCCCGAACCCGCCGTACAGCAGGTCGTCGAGGGCATCGAGGCTCTCGCCCAGCGTCCACTCCTCGTCGGGCATGAACACGCGGTTAAGTTCGGCGTAGAGCGACGGGATGCCGTGGATCGTCGTGCCGTCGATCTCGATGGTGCGTGGGGTCATGGAATCCCTTCTTCTGGACGGTGGGAGCTAACGACGAAGGGCCGGACGCCCACGGCATCCGGCCCTCTCGTAGGAACCTCGCTCGGAGATTCCGGACGACTAGTTACCGCCGTTGATCACCGACAGGTACGACCCGAAGGGGCGCGAGGTGTCGAGATCGGCGAAGTCGTCGGCAAGGCCCTCGTGAGGCGTGTTCTCGTTCTTCATGGATCAAGTGTCCGCGAGAGGCCATCGCCACGGAGGGCGCTTGACAAGCGACCAATATTTCGCCTAGCTAACTACTCATCCCTCTAGAGATTGGATGCGCCGCTCCAGGTAACCGACGCCGTCGACCGCGGCCAGGGCGAACAGGATCACGATGCGCGCGGTGGTCATAGCGACATTGTCGGGGGGCGCTTCGGCTCCGATCGTGACCGACCGGGTTACGCCGGAAAACCGGCAGATGACGGGTGCAAGACATTTGGGATGAGTGCGATTCACGGGCGCTACGGTTCCCTCAGGAGGCATCCATGACTCGACCCCGCACGGTGACCCACACCTACACGCTGGCGGGCGGATGGCAGAAAGCGCATCACGCGCCCTTGACGGCAGAACTCGCCGAGAATCTGCGCCGCTCCGGCGTGACCATGGTCCGCGCGCGTCGAGGCATGTTCGACAGCCGCGAGATCTCGCTTCGCGACTACCCACCGCGGCGAGCGGAAGCGCCCGTCGTCCCGCGCTGAGAACCGGCAGCGAGCGGACGGAGGCGGCCGACCCCGGGGGCCTGGATGCTCGACGCGAAGACCCGCCCGGCCCCGGCGAATGAGTGCGCGCATGATCCGCACACGGGCCTCCGGGTCAGTGCGCCTCGCTGCGGACGCGCGGCTGCTCCACCGCTGGCGAAGTTCACCGATCTGTTTCGCCGTGATCACCACCACCGGTCCTACGAGCGAGAACCGTCAGTGACCGGGGCGGAGCAGCCCGCTCTCGTACGCCGCGATCACCAGTTGCGCGCGATCGTGGGCCCCGAGCTTGAGCATCGTGTTCTTCACGTGCGACTTCGCCGTGTGCGGAGAGATGAACAGCTGGGCGGCGATCTCGTCGTTCGAGTGCCCGCGCGCGATGAGCAGCAAGACCTCGCGTTCGCGATCGGTCAATGCCTCGAGCGACGGGGGCGCACCCACCGGCGCGGGAGCCGCGCGCACCCAGGTCTCGATCAGCGCGCGCGTGGCCGTCGGAGAGAGCAGGGCTCCCCCCTCGTGCACCGCTCGCACCGCCCGCACGATGTCGTCGGGCTCGGCGCCCTTGCCGATGAACCCGCTCGCCCCGGCCCGCAGAGCCGAAACGACGTACTCGTCCTCCTCGAAGGTGGTCAGGATGAGCACCCGGGTGTCGGTGAGGGCCGGGTCGGCGCAGATCACCGCGGTGGCGTCGATGCCGTCCATCCGCGGCATCCGGATGTCGCACACGACCACATCGGGTCGGAGGTGCCGGGCGAGCGCGACAGCAGTCTCGCCGTCGACGGCCTCGCCCACGACCGTGATCCCCTCGGCTGCGTCGAGCAGATCGCGAACGGCGGAGCGGATGAGCGACTGGTCGTCGACGACGATCACGGTGGTCACGGGGCGGTCTCCGATCGAGCGGCGGCGGGGAGGGGAAGACGCGCGGCCAGCCGGTAGCCGCCGGGGGCGAGGCCGGCGTCGAGCTCACCGCGCACGGCGTCGACGCGCTCGCGCAGACCGAGGAGCCCGAACCCCGACGTCGGCGGTGCGTCCTCGGGGTCGGGCATGCGATCCAGGGGGTTCGTGACGACGACTTCGAGAACGTCCCCGTCGCGACGCATCAGGACGTGCGCGCGGCGCGTGCTGCCGTGCTTCATCGCGTTCGTGAGGCCCTCCTGCACGACGCGATAGGCCACGATGCCGATTCCGATCGGGATGCCGGAGGCCTCGGCATCCGTTCCGATCTCGTCGCGCACCACGACGTCCCACCCCGCCACGCGCACCGACTCGACGACCTCGGGAACGCGCGCGAGCCCGGGCTGTTCGAGGGCCATGGCCTCGTCGGGGGTGCGGAGCACGCTGAGCATCCCGCCGATCTCGCCGAGCACGTCGCGCGAGGTGGTGCGGATGGTGGCGAGCGCCTCACGTGCCTTCTCGGGTCGCGTCTCGAGCGACGACGACGCGACACCGGCGTTCAGGCTGATCACCGAGATGCGGTGCGCGACCGCGTCGTGCAGGTCGCGCGCGATGCGCAGGCGCTCCTCGGTGACGCGCCGACGGGCCTCGGCCTCACGGGTCTCTTCGGCCCGTCGTGCCCGCTCCTCCACCGCTTCGACGTACGCGCGTCGCGATCGGGATGCGTCGCCGACCGCACCCGCGAGGGCGAGGGCGAGGGCCACCTGAAGAAACCGCGTGTCCATGCCGGTGACGAGCGTGAAGGCGATGCTCACCCCCGCCACGACCATCACGGCCACGAGGCCGGCCGGGACCGACACCCGCCGGGTCGTGCGCTGGGCGACGGCGTACATCGAGACGATCAGCGCGAGGGTCGCGCCGGGAGAGAGGGTTCCCAGGCTCAACGCCCCCAGGTACAGCGCCGCGCACGCGGCGAGCGCGACCCGGGGACGCTCGCGCCGCAGCGGCAGCACCGCGGCCGGAAGCAGCACCAGGACGAGGGCGAGGGTGTTCGCCGGACGCATCTCGACGACGGGGATGGGCGCGAACGCGGGCCCGACGATGAGGAAGGCGAAGCCGAGGTCGACGAGCCACGGACGCGCCGCCCGCATCGCGCGACGCGCGGGCATCGTCGATCCGGGGGCGCTCACCCGACCAGTCTGTCCCCTCCCTCCCCTCCCGGCGATCGCCCCGGCGGGTCATTGCCGAATACCCCCGTAGGGGGAGGCGTCCTGCCCGGCGGCGGGACGCGGCATCCGGGGTCCGAGCGCGAGGGTGAGGTCATGGCATCCGATCCTGCTCCCCCACTCCTCTCGGTCACCGACCTGCACAAGTCGTACGGCCGAGGTTCCGCCCGCTTCGACGCGCTGCGCGGGGTGACCCTCGACATCCAGCGCGGCGAGAGCATCGCGATCCTCGGTAAGAGCGGCTCGGGCAAGTCCACGCTCATGCACCTCTTGGCACTGATGGACGCACCTACGCGCGGCACCGTGCGCCTCGACGGAGTGGATGCCACGACCCTGCGCGGACGCCGGCTGAACCGCACGCGCAACAAGACCTTCGGTTTCGTGTTCCAGCAGTTCTTCCTGACGCCGACCGCGTCGGTGTTCGACAACGTCGTGCTGCCGCTGAAGATCGCCGGGGTGGGACGCGCCGAGCGCAAGCGTCGAGGGCTGGCCGCCCTGGCCGAGCTCGACATGGGCGACAAGGCCCGCAACAAGGCCACCGCTCTGTCGGGCGGACAGAAGCAGCGCGCGGTGATCGCGCGGGCGCTCGTGAACGACCCGCAGGTGATCTTCGCCGACGAGCCCACCGGCAACCTCGACTCGGCGACCGGAGCGGTCGTGGAGGACATCCTCTTCCGCCTCAATCGCGAGCACGGCATCACCCTGATCGTCGTGACGCACGACGAAGACCTGGCGGCGCGGTGCGACCGCCGCGTGCAGATCCGCGACGGCCTGATCGTCGCCGAAGAGCGGAGCGCGGCATGAAAATCCTCGACCTCGTCGGCACCGCCGTCGCCAACACCTTCCGCTCGAAGACCCGCACGATCCTGACGGTGCTGGCGATCTTCGTCGGCGCCTTCACCCTCACCATCACCAACGGGCTCGGAACCGGCATCAACGCTTTCATCGACAGCACCGTGAGCGCGATGGGCGCCTCGGACGCGCTGACCGTGACGAAGACGAGCACCGACGCCGCGGCATCCACGGGTCCTCAGAAATACGATCCGGATGCCATCTCGTCGGGGCGTCAGGCGGGCCCTCCGGGTACCTCGACCGAGGTCACGGCGCTCACCGATGACGACGTCGCGGCGATCGGGGCGCTCCCGGGCATCTCGCACGTGGAGCCGGTGAGATCTGTGACGATCGACTACGTTCAGGCGGCGGGCGGGGATCCGTACGTCGCACGGGCCGGGAGCCTCGTGGCGGGACAGACGCCGCAGCTGGGAGCGGGGGCAGCGCCCGACGACGGTTCCGAGACGTTGGAGGTCGCCCTGCCCGACGCCCTGGTGGCGCCGATGGGCTTCGCCGACGCCGAAGCGGCCGTGGGTGCCACGGTGTCCATCGCGGTCACCGATCCGGTGCGCACGCGACACACGGTCGAGGCGACGGTGACCGGGGTGACCGAGGAGGCCTTCGGCAGCACCACGACGCTCACGACGAACGCCGCGCTCGAGAATGCCCTGTCGGCCGCGCAGAACACCGGCGTCCCCGCCGACCAGCTCGACCGGTACGCCTCGGCGAGCGCGACGATGGCAGCGGGTGCGAACGTGACCGACGTGAAGGCCGCGCTCACCGACGCCGGCTACACCGGCACGACGGTCGCCGATCAGCTGGGCACCTTCGAAGCGGTGATCAACGGGATCGTGCTGGTCCTGAACGCCTTCGCGATCATCGCGCTGCTGGCCGCGAGCTTCGGCATCGTCAACACCCTGCTCATGTCGGTGCAGGAACGCACGCGGGAAATCGGCCTGATGAAGGCGATGGGCATGGGGAGCGGACGCGTGTTCACGCTCTTCAGCCTCGAGGCGATCTTCATCGGTCTGCTGGGCAGTGCGCTCGGCGCGGTCGTGGCGATCGGGGTGGGGACGGCGGTCAGCGCCCAACTCGCGACGAGCCTGTTCAGCGACCTACCCGGCCTGCAGCTCATCGCCTTCGATCCGGTGTCGATCGTCGTGACGACGCTGGCGGTGATGGGGATCGCTTTCCTCGCCGGAACATTGCCGGCGGCGCGTGCCGCGCGCGCCGACCCGGTCGAGTCGCTGCGATACGAGTGAGACGAGGGCCGGTGCGCGGGGACTCCCCGCACCGGCCCTCGACGCGTCGACCGGCGTAGCGTGGGTCCCGCCACTCGACGCCGAGGGAGAACATGGACGCCGACGTCATCATCATCGGAGCAGGGCTCGCGGGCCTCGTCGCCAGCAATGAGCTCGTGCGTGCGGGAAAGCGCGTGATCATCGTCGAGCAGGAGAACGCCGCCAACCTGGGCGGGCAGGCGTTCTGGTCGTTCGGCGGGATCTTCCTCGTCGACTCCCCCATGCAACGCCGTCTCGGGGTCAAGGACTCGTTCGAGCTCGCTTGGCAGGACTGGCAGGGCTCCGCCGGCTGGGACCGCCTGGACGGCGCGCACCCCGAGGACGAATGGGCGCAGAAGTGGGGGCGGGCGTACGTCGAGTTCGCCGCCGGCGAGAAGCGCGCGTGGCTGCAACAGCAGGGCGTGAAATTCACCCCCGTCGTCGGCTGGGCCGAGCGCGGGTCGCTCAGCGCCGGGGGCCACGGCAACTCCGTTCCCCGCTTCCACGTGCCGTGGGGAACGGGCACCGGGATCTCGGAACCCTTCGCCGAAAAAGCGAGAAAGGCGGATGCCGTCGACCTGCGGTTCCGCCACCGGGTCGACGAACTGGTCTTCACCGACGGCGCCGTGACGGGCGTGCGCGGCGCGATCCTCGCCCCCGACGATTCCCCGCGCGGGGTGTCGTCGTCACGTGAGGTGGTCGCCGAGTTCGAGCTCTCGGCGCAGGCCGTCGTCATCGCCTCGGGCGGTATCGGCGGCGACCACGAGCGAGTGCGCCGCTGGTGGCCCGATCGCCTCGGCACTCCCCCGCGCACGATGGTCACCGGCGTCCCCGCGCACGTCGACGGACGCATGCTCGACATCGCCGCCGACCAGGGCGTGCGGCTGGTGAACCGCGATCGTATGTGGCATTACACCGAGGGGCTGCAGAACTGGAACCCCGTGTGGCCGGGTCACGGCATCCGGATCCTGCCCGGTCCCTCCTCGATGTGGCTCGACGCGCGCGGTCGCCGGTTGCCCCTCCCGGGGCTGCCCGGGTACGACACCCTCGGCACGCTGAAGATCCTGCGCTCGACGCCCGACCTCGTCGACTACGACTACTCGTGGTTCGTGCTCGATCAGACGATCATCAAGAAGGAGTTCGCGCTGTCGGGGTCAGAGCAGAACCCCGACATCACCAACCGCGACCTGGCTCTGCTGCTGCGCACGCGGCTCGGGCGTGCCGCTCCCGGCCCGGTCGAGGACTTCAAGCGGGAGGGAGCCGACTTCGTCGTCGCCGACACCCTGGCGGAGCTCGTGCGCGGCATGAACGCCCTCACCGGAGACGATCTCCTCGACGAGGACTCGATCCGCCGGCAGCTCGAGGCGCGTGACCGCGAGGTCGTGAACCCGTACTCGAAAGACGCTCAGACCATTGGCATCCAGAACAGCCGACGCTTCCGCGGCGATCGACTCTTCCGCACGGTCCCCGCCCACGCGATCCTCGACCCCCGCCACGGCCCGCTCATCGCCGTCCGCCTCTGGATCGTCACGCGGAAGACCCTCGGCGGAATCCAGACCGACCTCGACGGCCGCGCCCTGGACGAATCCGGGATGCCGATCCCCGGCCTCTACGCGGCGGGCGAGGCCGCGGGCTTCGGCGGCGGCGGCGCCCACGGGTACAACGCCCTCGAGGGGACCTTCCTCGGCGGGTGCCTGTTCACCGGGCGGACGGTGGGGAGGGCGCTGGCGCGGGCGGTGTGAGGGCGGGCATCATCGCTCGCGGTGACATGTGTCACCGACACAACGACAGAGGGCCCCGCGCGATGCGGGGCCCTCTGGGATGGATGGTCGTGCGGGCGTCAGGCCCGCGCGGCCGCCGAAGTCATGGGGCACTCGAACGGGTCGCGAGCGGCGAGCCCCACCTGGTTCAGGTAACGGATGACGATGCCGTACGACTCGAACAAGGTGGTCTCGACGTAGGGGACGTTGAGCGTCTGGCTGTGCTCCTTGACGATCGCACGGGCCTTGCTGAGGTGCGGGCGCGGCATGTTCGGGAACAGGTGGTGCTCGATCTGGTAGTTCAGACCGCCCATGAGCCACGTGGCCCACCACCCGCCGGTGATGTTGCGCGAGGTACGCACCTGCTTGCTGAAGAAGTCGAGCTTCGCATCGGGAGCGATGACGGCCATGCCCTTGTGGTTCGGCGCGAACGAGGCACCCATGTACAGACCGAACACGGCGAGCTGCACGCCGACGAAGGCGAAGGCCATGCCGAGCGGCAGGAAGACGAACACCGGAGCCACGAAGACCGCGAAGCGCAGGGCGATGAGGCCGAGCTCCGTCCAGCGACCCTTGACCGGCTCCTTCGAGAGCAGGTGGCGCAGACCGATGAAGTGGAGGTTGGCGCCCTCGAGCGTGAGCAGGGGGAAGAACGCCCACCCCTGGCGCTGGGTGATCCAGCGCTGCAGGCCGCGCGCCTTGGCGGCGTCGACCTCGATGAACGAGATCGTGTCGATCTCGATGTCGGGGTCTTTGCCCACGCGGTTGGGGTTGGCGTGGTGGCGGGTGTGCTTCGAGGTCCACCAGGACAGGCTCATGCCGACGACACCGGCCGCGAGCCACAGCGCGAGGCGGTCGTTGGCTTTACCCGAGGAGAAGATCTGCTTGTGCGCGGCCTCGTGGGCGAGGAACGCCACCTGGGTGAACAGGATGCCGAGGGCCGCGGCGATCAGCAACTGGAACCAGCTGTCGCCGAGCAGGACGAACCCGGTGATCGCGCCGGCGAAACCGAGGGCGAGGACGACCCCGACCATCGCGTAGAACCGGCGGGCGCGAACGAGCAGGCCCGTTTCGCGGACGACCTGCGACAACTCTGTGTAGGCCTTGGCCATGGGCGGGAACTCCGTCGTTCCCTTGTAGGTCTGACGGATCGGTCCCATCCGGGACTCGATGACGGGTGCAGCCAATGCGTGCTCCTCGGTGGGGGTGACCGAAGTCTCGAAGCCGGGGGCAGATGCCGACGACTTGGTGGCCACGCTACGGGGGCCGTATGCGCGGAGGCGTATACGCTCGTCCCGCGACCGGCGGAAATCCGCGTATTCCCGGGAGGGCGCCTGCATTCTGTGCAGGACATTGCCAGGCTCGAGCGGACCCCGTTCTCACAAGCGTGATGGCAGCACAACCCTGTCGGCGTTTCCGGTCGATCCGACGTACACCGGTCGCTATGGCACGGCAGAAGACCACTCGCACCGCACCTCCCCCCGAGGACGGCGAGAAGCCCGACTCCCCCACCGATCTCGAAAAACGGTCGTGGGGGTACATCCTCAAGAAGACGCTGCGGGAGTTCTCCGCCGATCAGTGCCTGGATGCCGCAGCGGGTCTGGTCTACTACTCCGTGCTGGCGCTGTTCCCGGCCCTGCTGGCCATCTTCTCGGTCCTGGGCGTCGTCGGCCAGGGGGACGCAGCCGCGGGAGCGATCACCGATGTCGTCCGGCAGGTGGCACCCGGGGCGGCGGACGCGCTGAGCGGACCGCTCGAAGAGATCGCCTCGTCCCCCGGCGCCGGGTTCGCGCTCGTCTCGGGCATCGTGCTGGCCCTCTGGTCGGCGTCGGGATACGTCGGGGCGTTCAGTCGCGCGATGAACCGCATCTACGAGATCGAAGAGGGCCGGCCCTTCTGGAAGCTGCGCCCCATGCAGCTCGTCGTCACCGTGATCGCCGTCGTCTCCCTGACCCTCGTGGCTCTCGGCCTCGTCATCTCGGGTGACGTCACCTCCGCCATCGGCAGCGCCCTCGGTCTCGGCGAGGGCGTGCAGATCGCGTGGGACATCGCGAAGTGGCCGGTGATGCTCTTCGTCATCGTGTTCCTGGTCGCCGTCCTCTATTACGCCACGCCGAATGCGAAGCAGCCGAAGTTCCGGTGGATCAGCCTCGGCGCGATCGTGGCGATCGTCGTCCTGGCCCTGGCCACGGCCGGCTTCGCCTTCTACATCGCCAACTTCTCGAACTACGACCGCACGTACGGCTCTCTCGCGGGCGTCATCGTGTTCCTCTTGTGGTTGTGGATCGCGAATCTCGCTCTGCTGTTCGGCGCGGAATTCGACGCCGAGCTCGAGCGTGGCCGGCAGCTGCAGGCGGGCATCGCCGCCGAGCGCGACCTCCAGCTGCCCGCTCGCGACACCCGCAAGAGCGATAAGCAGGACGAGAAGGAGCGTGAGGACGTCGACGAGGGCCGCCGCATCCGTCTGGGCGAGCCCGAGAAGTCGAAAGCCCCGCAACCGAAGAGGCGACGGCGCGGACTGTTCGGGAGACGGAAGTGACGCGCGCGGAGTTGGCACGGTGACGGTGAACAAGCTGTGGCTGGTCCGCCACGGCGAGAGCGAAGGAAACGTCGCCGCGTCAAAGGCCGAGCGCGAGGGGGCCGCCGTCATCGCCCTCGACGCACGCGATGCCGACGTCGCCCTGTCCCCCGTGGGCGAGGAGCAGGCCCGGGCGCTGCGCACCTGGCTGGCGGTCAACAGCCCCTCCGTCGACGAATACTGGGTGTCGCCGTACCGTCGCGCGCGTCAGACGCTCGCTCTCGCTTCGGACGATGTCGCAACCCGCTCCCGGCCCCGGGTGGACGAGCGGTTGCGCGACCGAGAACTCGGCATCCTGGATCTTCTGACGACCCGCGGCGTCCATGAACTCCATCCGGAGGAAGCGGCGCGGCGTCGGCACCTCGGCAAGTTCTTCCACCGGCCGCCCGGCGGCGAGTCGTGGGCCGACGTCGCTCTGCGGTTGCGGTCGTTCCTGGCGGAACACCTGGAACGACCGGCCGACTCGGCGGTGATCGTCGCACACGACGCGGTGATCATGCTCGTGCTGTACATCCTGCTGCCGATGGACGAGGCGGAGCTGCTCGCCTTCGCGGCCGTGCACACCGTCAGGAACGCGTCGGTCACCGAACTCGTCCGCACGAATGACGGGTGGGAGCTCGTCACCTTCTCCGACACGACTCATCTTGAAAGCGCAGGCGCCGATGTCACCGTCCACTCCGGAGAGACCGATGCCCCCCACCGTTGAGAAGGTCTCGCGGGCGCTGCTGCGCGAGTGGGGTCTGCCCGATCCCGGGTCGAAGAAAGCCCGCGGGCAGGTCGTCGTCGTCGGCGGCTCACCCCGGTCGCCCGGCGCCGTGCTGCTGTCGGCCGAGGCGGCGCTCCGCGTCGGCGCGGGGCGGGTGGGCCTGGCGGTTCCGCCCGAGACCGCGGTGGGCCTCGGCACTGCCATGCCCGAGGCCGGGGTATACGCCTGGGGAGGGGATGCCGACTCCCTCGACGAGGGACTCCGTTCGGCGCTCGAGTCGGCGGACGCGGTGCTGTTCGGCCCGGGCTTCGATGATCCCGACGTCACGCGCGCGGCGCTGCTCGCGATCGCTCGTGTAGGCGTGACGCGGCTCGTGTTGGATGCGTTCGCCCTCGGCATCCTGTCCGATGTCGATCGCTCGCTCCTGCCCGAGGACCTGCTCATCAACGCGAATGAGGAAGAGGCCGCGCTCCTGCTGGAGCGCGACCTCGGCGAGGACCGCGCCGCGGACATCGCCGAGATCGCCGACCGCTACCGCGCCGTGGTGCACTGCTTCGGGACCGTGGCCACCCCCGACGGGCGGGTGTGGCAGGCCGAACCCGGCAGCGGAGGACTCGGCACGGCCGGCAGCGGCGATGTGCTGTCGGGCTGCATCGCCGGGTTCGCCTCGCGCGGGCTCGAGCCGGAACGCGCGGCGGTGTGGGGCGGGTGGACGCACGCGCGTTCGGGCGACCGTCTGACTGAGCGCGCCGGCGTCGGGTTCTTGGCGCGGGACCTCCTGGGCGAGGTGACGGCGGTGGTGCGGGATGTGGTGGGGTGAGGGGTGCTTTCCGTTCTGGAGCCCGAGGTGGCGACGCCAATGCTGACGCTCAGACGGGTCGGCCCTGCGGGCTGCCTCAGAGCTGCTCCGAATGCCCCTCCATCTGTTCCCGGCGGTACTTGCGCAACGCGGAGAGAACCGCTCCGCGAATGACGAGCCACGACACCAGGGCCGAGATCCCACCGATGATCACAGTGGACGGGAGGGCGATCATGAATTCGTCGAAATCGAACATGGGGCTCACCCTCTGAGCGACATAGTGACGACCTCTCGGACACCCCCGAGAAACGACGAAGGGCCGAAAACTCTTGCGAGTTCCGACCCATTCCGTCGGGATGCCGCGAAATTACTGCCAACAAGGCCGCCGAACCGCGGAACTGGCTCATCTCCTCGCGACTGCGCGCACATCGACTCGGGAGCCGGGCGACCGTCCGCTCCCCCAGCAGAACGGCCTGCATCGCTCAGTCGTGAAGCTCATGATCGAAGACTACGAAGCCGGAACATCGACGTACGAGCTCGCCGAGCGATACAACGTGCGACGCGCCACCGTCCGCGACACGCTCCGCCGCGCAGGATTCGACGTCTCAGCCAGAGCGCTTCCCGCTGCGATGTCAGAGGCGCAGAAGGTCGAGGCGCGGGAGGCGTTCGCCACGGGAACCACTCGGAGCGAGCTGATGGCGCGCTACGGTGTGAGCGAGTCGACGATCAGGCGGGTACTGGCATCCGCGAAGGCAACGTCGCGCCTAGCTTCATTGGCGTAGGGGCTCACCCATCCCATGCGGGCATGTAGGCCACCCGAACCGGAAGTGGTATATTTTCTGGCATGATTTCATCTGCACACCCGGACAGCGATCGAGTACTCGCCGATCTGGGCACTCCGTTTGTGCAGGCCTTCATCGATGCCGTCGACGGAGCGCGGGACGACTTCACAGCCTTCAAGCAGTGGCAACCGGGATGGTTCCCCAGCTTCACCGCACGCTTCACCGCGAACTTCCTGCATGAGCGCATCTGGGATCGGTTGGTGCGCGTGGTCGACGGGATGGAAGGCATCCACGTCAAGGATCGCGAGCCCATTCGTGAGCTTCGAAGCGGAACCACTTACTTGATCCGCATCAAACGCCACCACCCAGGCGACCGGATCTCCGCCTACCCGACGGAAGCCTCCAGCGCCTTCTGGTCTAACAGCGTCGTAGCACTTGAGGGACTCGAGTCGTTCAGTCTTGCGCTCGGCTACTACTGGGACGCCGAATTGCGCTCGATAGGGGACGCCATTCTGTCGTTCCGGGATGGCAAAGACAACCCGATCTGGGCCATACAACTACGCAGGGATGCCGGCAACGCTGCCGGGTTCTCGTGGACGCCCGTGGCACCGGACCTGCCGGAGATCGATCTCAGTGGCGTGGTCCGCGAAGCCGAGGAGGAGTCCGGCTCATGAGCCGCACCGTCGGCGACGTCATCCTCGTTCTCCGGCGCGCGGCAGACATCACGCAAGAAGAACTCGCTACTCACCTCGGAATCACCCAAGCAGCTCTTTCCCGATACGAGAACGACCTTCGCGAGCCCGACGAGGACATGCTCGAGAAACTCGGGGAAGCTCTCGGCGTCACGATCGGGTTCCTTCGTCATGAGTTTCGAATGCATGGTGCGATCGCCGCCGACGCACACATGCGTCGGCAGAAGACCACCAAACCGTCGGAGTGGAAGCGCGTCGAAGCCCGCTTGAACACGCTGCGTATGCACTCCTCCTACCTGCTTGAGCGAGTGCCACTCCGTCCGCAGAACCATGTCATCCAGGTCGATCCCGACGACCACACTCCTGACCAGGCTGCGGGAACTCTCCGAGCCGCGTGGCGCATGCCGATCGGTCCCGTGCGGAACCTGACTCGATGGGTCGAGTCCGCAGGAATCATCGTCGTCGAAGAAGACTTCGGCACACATCGCATCGACGGCATGTCCCAGTGGGCAGGCGAGCACGCCGTTGTCGTCATCAACAGTGCGCTCCCCACCGACCGGAAGCGCCTCACCATCGCTCACGAACTCGGACACCTCGTCCTGCACAGTCGCTACGTCGATACCGATGTGGAAGATCAAGCGAACCAGTTCGCGGCGGAGTTCCTCATGCCCGCCCACGTGATCGGCTCACAGCTGACCAACCTCACCCTCGGCAAACTGTCCGACCTCAAAGCCGAATGGGGGGTGTCTATGCAGGCGATCTTCGAACGCGCCTACCGGATGAACAAAGTCACCACAGAGGAACGTCAACGGTTCTACCGACAACTCAACAGTCGAGGCTGGAAGACCCGCGAACCCGGCAGCGACCTCCTGCCCCCGGAGGAACCAGAACTCGCCGCGTCCGTTGGAAGGCAACTCGATCGATCAGGCCTGTCTCCGGAGGAGATTCAGAAGCTGATCGGCGCCCGCGAAGGAAACGCGACTCCCTTCGCCCCGATGCGCCGCTCACTACGAGCCGTATGATCGGAAACCGTATCGCACCCGTCGACCACATCAAAGGCGCGTCCATGCTAATGGGCAAGATCTCGAGGATTACAGACAGAGCAGTCGACGAGACGAACGAATTGTCCGGCCCCCGATGGATCTTGCCTACCCGGGTGGCCTGCGATTCTCGGACCGGTCCACCTCATCCCATGGGTCTACGCCTTGGTTCGCGTTTGCGCCCTCATCGCCTCAACTGCGGCAACCAGGTCCGAGTCCTCGACACTTGTCTCGTTCCACTCCGTCCAGAAGTTGCGAGTAGCGCTGGCAGGTTTCACCTTGGGTGGGTCCAGCCGGATTCTCGTTGGAAGGATGATCGCGTCGCCGAGAAGTAGAGCTTCGCCGACATCGAGAAGCGGCAACGCCGCAGCGATTCCCTCCATGCTGTCCGGCATCAGGCGCTTCACAACAGATTGATCTTGATCGTTGGTGAGACGAAGCACAATAAAGTTGTTGCACTGCGAGAGAACTGTCCGACTGACATCAGATGGGCGCTGGCTTACGACTAGAAGTGAAATTCCATACTTGCGCCCTTCTTTCGCGATGCGCTCGAAAGATTCGAGCGCCCTCTGTTCCGCGGGGTCGGCGACCGACGCGGGAAGGTAGAGGTGTGCCTCATCGCACACGAAGGTCACAGGGGTTCGTACGACCTCGTCAGTCCAGAAGTGGATCTCGTACAGCACTCTCGCAAGCACTCCCACCACGACAGGCAACACATCGCTCGGGACTTCACTGAAGTCGATCACCTTGATACCCGGACTGGTTCCGAGAAGCTTCTTTGCCAATTCGTGAAGCCACTCGTATCCCACATCCGATTTCGGCGGGGCAAACATAAACCCGTAGCGCCGGTCCTCAACCCGGGACCGGAGTCTCGCGATGAATCGGGTGAGCTTACCCTTGAATGGTCCAGCCACATCTCTCGAAGTTGCCCCCGGCACCATTTCGTTGTCATCGGCTTCCAGCCGAGCAAGGAGTTCGTCGAGGCCAAAAGGTACGGGACTATCAACAGTGAAGCGCTGAGCCAGATCGGTCCTGCCTTCGGCAAGTAGCTGTTCGTGCTTCAATTCGCGGACGTGGTGCAGCAGTCGAGCTGCCTGATTGGGCGCATTTGCTTCGGATCGGTCGAGGAGCAGGGCTTGCATCTCTTCCTGATTTAGCAGCCACCAAGGTAGAAACAGCGTGCCGGCATCGCCCGTGCTCTCGGCAGGGCCCGCGATTCGGAGGCCATTGGCAACGGGATCTTTTCCGGTTGTGAGTGGAGTGTACTCCCCGTGCATGTCGAACACTATTAAGTTGGGGTGCGCAAGCGCGTGAGCGCGTTCGAGGATGAGCGCCACCGACCAGCTCTTGCCTGATCCGGTGCTTCCAAGTAACGCGGCATGGCGCTGGAACAGTCGATCGCCGTCGGCAACTGCTTTTGCGGTCGGATCGGCTACGAATGTTCCCAGTAGCAACCGCTTCTCAGGTTCGAGTTGCTGGGACAGCAAACCCATGAGCTTTTGCAGGTTGGAGCCTTCCAGCACCCAGCAGATCGAATCCACGAGGGGATAACTATCCGCTCCCCTCTTGAATGTGTTGGTTCGCGTTCCGTCGACCGTTCGATATGTGCCGAGTAGAACGACACGCAAGAGGTCGCGCTGCTGCGCCTCGATGGGCACACCTTCATCCGCCAACGGGTCGTCCTCGACGACGTCGTCTTGAAGGTCGCGAGTCACACGGTCGAGCATGCCGATCAGATACTCGGATGCCTTTGATCCTTGGAACGCGATGAGGCTGCCAACGCCGATGCGTGTGAGCCGATCGTGGTCCGTTGCCTCGGCCCACACGCTCGCAGTGTCGATGCGGAATGCCCGGCCCAGGGCTGCATCGTGAGGGAACTCGAGGGTTGAATCAGTCATGATGCCAGCACTTCCTTCACTAGGTACTCCAAATCCCACAACGCTTTGTCGATGGAAATCTTGCTCGTCCCCCGAATTACATGGCTTTCGTTCAAATTCGCGCCCGATTCGATGCCGACTGCGGAACTGTTCAGTCGGAGGTGTTCGCGAGCCGGATCCGTGAGATCCTTGCTCACGATCACGGTCGGCACTTGAGGAATTCGGTCGACGATATGAGTTTGGAGGTGGTCATCGTTGAAGCCGTAGCCGATGAAGAGCAAGGCAGAGGCTCTGTCGATAGAATCGTTGGCGCGAGTTCGGTGAGCGTCGAATGGGACCTCGTAGCCGAGTCGGTACTTGTTGCCGCCGGGTGCCACGATTCTCCTAGAACCGCCGATAGGTAGGTCGCTGCGGTAGTGCTGGCCGTCGCGGCTATACCAGTCGAGACTGCCGTGAGGTTTCGACAGTTTGACGTGTGGTCGCTGGACCACCGTGTTCTTGCGACCACGGACGGACGTTCGTTGCATTTGAAGCAGTTCATCGCGGCTCAGCGCTGGGTCAAAGCGTCCCACTGTGTGACCGTAGAAGGAGGAGTCAATACGAACGCCTGCTCGCGCTGCGTGGACTTCGACAAGGCGATCATAGTTTGTTGTCACTACGTCCAGAGCAGGCGTTGCTTGAAGGGCAAACAGCAGCAGCCTCCCGAACGCCGAGATCGACGCGCTCGTGAGGATATCTGCAATGGCGTTTTGCTCGGCGGCCAGCACGCAGTCAGCAATAGCCTGCGTGACCACGAGCGCCAAGTCGTCTGGGACGCTGACGGTCAGGAGGGTCTCTTCGAGTCCTTTGCCAGCGTCAAGCGCCTCAGCGACGAGGTGCCACGAAGCCATACTTTCAGGTGGTAAGCCGCTGGCTCTGACTGGCACCTCGGCGATCAAGTATGTGGCCAGCGCCTGCATTCCTGGCAAGCCAAGGGCGCAGGAAGCTCCCGATCCGACAACGACCACGAGTCCTCGCTGAAAGATGCCCTGAACATACGAGTACACATCCTCTCGGGCGGGATCGCTCATTGCACTTCTGAGTCGGCCGGAGGCACTGAGTGCCATGGAGATTGTTTTTGCCAATGCATTACACATCCCCCTCCGCGACACCTTCAAGCTCGACGAACTTCGCGGTCATGGTCGGGTTGCCCCGAGTGAGCGCCTTGATCGTAAGAGTATCGGCCTTATCGTTGGCCAGCCTGAGGTTGTTCGCAGACTTGAGGAGGTTCTCTTTCGTCCTCTCTAGGTCTTTGATGGCTTCGTCAATTCGCTTAATTGCTTCTTGAAATTGATCTGAGGCCAGGGTGTAATTCCGAGAGAACCCTTGTTTGAAAGTTTGCAGCTTCTCCTCGAAGTTGGTGATGTCGATGTTTTGCTCACGAACCCGAGCAAGTTCAGCCCGCACCACAACGGTGCTGGCAGCCGCATTTCGAAGAAGCGTAATAATCGGGATGAAGAACTGGGGGCGCACAACGTACATTTTTGGAAATCGGTGGGACACATCTACGATTCCGCCGTTGTAGAGCTCGTTTTCGGGCTCGAGCATAGAAACGAGTACCGCATACTCGCAACCTTTTTGAGCTCGGTCTTTATCGAGCTCTTTAAGAAAATCTTCATTTTTCTTCTTGGAGGCCGTTGCATCGGACTCATTCTTCATCTCGAACATGATAGAGATAAATTCCGTGGCCTGGCCCTCATCAGCTATACCAAATTCACGGAAGATATAGTCGCCCTTGCTGCCGCTCGATGCGTCGTTATCCTTGCCGAATGTTGCATTTTGAAAACCAGCCGCGCGAAGGCGCTCGAATTCTATTTCGCAATGCTGTTCAAGTGTCTCGCCGACCATCTTCGTCGACAGTCTGGCTTTGAAGTCCTTGTAGCTATCGATTGTCTCGTTTAGCAGTTTCACCTCAGTCCCGTGCTGCTCCCGCAAATTGGACTCTCGTAGCTTCTGCTCAGACTTGCTTATGGCAAGATCGCGAGCGAGGTCGTCCCGCTCTTTCTCGACAGCGTTCAGTGCTTCGCGGATCGCCAGCTGGCTCGACACGTCCGCGGATTTTAGCTCGGCTTTCAACCGCTCAATCTCAGCGTCTTTGTTTCCGGCCACCTTCTCCAGCGCAGATAATTCCGCGTCTCGCTCCTTTGCGAGCGTGTTGACTGCCTCTACGACGGCAAGACGGGTCGATACATCAGCAGCGTCCAGAGATGCTCTCAAACGTTCAATTTCGGCAGTTTTCGCGGCCTGTTCCTTCTCAAGCTCACGTGCGACCTTGGCTTCCGCCAGCTCAATGGCAGTTTTCTTTTCATCCTCAGCTAGCTTCAATCGCTCATGCAACGCGTTCTCAAATTCGCTGTCGCGGATCTGAGTGACGATGTCGGCATAAGCCGCCTCATTGATTGTGAAAGATTCACCACAGTGCGGGCACCTCACCTCGTGCATGACAGTCACCGCTGACTTTCTTTCCGGCCTCGTGACGAACGAGGGTCGTTGCCAACAGGAGATACATCCTGCTCGCGAAGGCTTCCTCCGAGCAAGCGGAACTGTAGCTTGCCTCCATCCTCGATGCGGAGGGTATCAAGCGCACGGATGATGCGCGCGTCCTGCTTGGGAGTGGCGGCGACTGTACGATCGGCGCCGGGCCACCGTGTCTTCAAGTTTCCGTCGTGTCGCCCCTGGACGACACGCTTGTTCGGTTCTGTCATGAGTGGCTCCTCCTGCGAGTCAGGAATCTGTGCGTTGCTCTTTCTCGACCCGGGAGCTTGCCCCGGTCTCTCGGACGGGCTGGTCATTGTCGATCATGCCGCGATTCGGCGTTGGCGCGAAGGGCTCCGTAGTTGGCGGGGCCGAAGGTAGTCGAGCACAGAGTGCCGACGGCGGAAGTCGGAGAGGTCCTCGGTCCACTCAAACATGGCTGATACGAGCCGCGCCTTGCTATCGCAGGCGGTGCAGCCGAGGGAGGTCGCGTTGGATAGTCGATCCAGGCTCTCACGGTGAGCGTTGTTGACGTTGGGCGCGTCGGCCCCATGGATCCGAGCAATCCGGCGTGGCGAAGTCAGCGCCCGAAAGATCAGCTGGTGCGCTGGCTGGGGTCCCTCGTTCAAGTCAAACTCAGTTCCTAGTTCGGGGCGACGTCGCAATCGAGCTATGGCGAGCGCGTCGACCACAATGTCTGAGGCGTTCCTGTAGAGGTTGACTTCCCCACGGTGCGTCGGCTGAACGCATTCATCGCAGTCGCGTAGCGCGCCCATGTGTCCGTCGCTCGATGTTGCATTACGTCATAGAACCAGAGCAAGTCGGGCACGTCGACCCGGAGATATCGCATCATGAGGTCCTCGCGTGTCACACTGTCCGGGTTCCAGCCGCGCAGTTTGCGCGGTGACACACCCCGCTAGCCCACAGCACCGACCAGGCAACGCGCTTCCTGCTGACATGAACGCCGAGCACGAGCTGAAGTTCGGCGAGCACAAGGGACTGCTGCACCGATACGCCAATGGTCGTCTACTCGTGCAGCGAGTCTCGCCGGCGTCTGAGGCGATGGGTAACGTTGTTGCGTGACCGACGTACATGCGAATGAGGATGAGCTCCTAAGCGTTGCCTTCTCGCTCCAGTCGAATCCCGGCGCGTACGCGCTATTGCTCGGTGCCGGTGTCTCTGCTCCCAGCGGCATCCCGACTGCCTGGGGTGTGCTGGCGGATCTCGTCGCTCGGCTGGCAGATCTCGCCGGTGAGCAGCCGGCGGATGCGATCACTTGGTATGAGGCGCGTTTCGGCGAGTACCCGACTTATGAGGGAGTGCTCGAGCGCATCGCTCCAACCCAGATTGAGCGGCAGCGAATACTACGGGGCTATTTCGAGCAAAGTGCCGAAGACATCGAGACAGGACAGAAGCTTCCTACCGCGGCGCATCAGGCGATCGCGCGACTCGCCCGATCCGGCGCGGCGAGAGTGATCGTGACGTTGAACTTCGATCATCTGATCGAGCAAGCGCTACGCGCGGAGGGTATCGAGCCAACCGTTGTGGCGAGTCCAGCGGACATCGAGGGGATGGCGCCTCTGCACACGCTGGACTGCTGCGTGTTACACCTCCACGGCGACTACCTCAATCCGACCACGATGCTCAACACCGTGACCGAACTGGAGTCCTACAACTCCCGTACCGCTGGTCTTCTTCAGCGCATCCTGGAGGACTATGGCCTGATCGTGGCCGGCTGGTCTTCGAAGTACGACCCGGCGCTCCGGAGCGCGATCGCGGCGCACTATCCGAACCGCTTCACGATGACCTGGTTCGAGCCAGCTGTCCCACCGGAAGAAGCGACGATCCTGCGCACCCTCAAGAAAGGCGTCCACGTCCCCCTAGACGCAGACACGGGATTTGGATGGCTCGCGGACGGCGTCGCTGCGCTGAACAGTCGTCGCTCACGTCACCCACTGACGATTTCGGTTGCCGTGGAGACTGCGAAGCGAGAGCTGTCAGGCAGACCCGTTGCTATCGGGCTTCACGACCGGCTCCGGCAGGAATTGGGGGATCTTCACCAGCTTTCTGAGTTCCATCTCGCCGACTACCAGCGGGGCACCGACTACGAATCGATGCTGGGCCGAACCGAGGAAGCATCCCGGGTGTCCGCGGCTCTGCTTGCAGCCCTGGCGTACTGGGGCGACGAGAAGACGGACCGATGGTGGTTGAACGAACTCCCTCGATTCGCCACACCGGTCGATGGCGCCGGTCTTGTGAAGCTCCTCTCCCTCCGTGTTGTCGCCGGGAGCATCTTCTTCTACGCAGCCGGGGTTGCCGCGGTCGCGGCCGAACGCTTTGATTTGCTAGGGCGGCTGTTCGCGCTCAAGAGGCCCGATCGCTATAACGGTAGGTTCGAGTCGTTCGCCTCCAGCATGAATTCGGAGGCAGGCTACGAGGACGCGTCGAACCCACACACGCGCCTATTCGATGTCGTCGCGCCTCTGCTTCGCGAGTCCTTGGCCCTCGGCACCGAGCCGCTCGAAGAAGCGTGGCAGTTCTTCGAAGTGCTGCGCCTGACCTGGACGACATGTCACTCGCCACGCTTCGCCGAGCTCGCTGCTGAGTATGCGGCGCAGGACACGGCCCTTGACGCAGCTGACCGGGCAGTCGCGGAAGCACAGCGCCATGCCAGCATGGATGCGTCTGCGGCGCAGGCGACCCGGGCAGCCGCCTGGGAGAACCGGGATCGGGTGCTGGGCAAAATCTGTCGGCTCGCGCCAGTCGTCCGACCGCACGTTCTCACGGCGGACAATCGAGGAGAGGAGCGCTATCAGAGCGTTACGGCATTACGCGTGCTTGATGATCTTGCCGCGGAGAACTCCGCGCACCCATTAATTGCCCGCGGGCTTTTCCGAGACGCCGACAGCACCCGACTAGCGATGCGGGCAGTGAGCACAAGGCTCGGCATGATCGGTAACGATCTCGCCTGGTCTCGCGTCCGCGAGACCGTCGGCACCGTTCCCTCGCAGATTTGGCTGGACAGCGGACGGACACCACACGAACGCGCCGACGACCCAACGGTGTGACCCCGTGTCTCGTTAATCGGACCGGCGCCACCTCGGCCCGCAAAGTCTCCATTTTCCCCTAGAAGTTGCGACGACTCGAAGCTCATCATGAAAGCATTCAGCACCAAGCGGCATGGTCGGCGTGCTTCTGCCATAGATCGCAAGCAGGATACGCCCGTAGATTGCCAATTCCTATGCGGAACGGACGACTGAGCACATCCCGCGTCCTAGGTCAGCGGCTGGCCTCGTATGCCCCGATAATCGACCGCGGCACGCGGCCACGGGAGCTCACGGTGTAGCCATTCTGGTTCGCCCAGTCGCGAAGGTCAGCAGGACCCGGGACCCCGTTCCATCTCACCCACCCGTCGGCTCGCTCGTTGACGTCGGTGTCGTATGCGTTGAGGATCCAGCGAGGAATTTGGCCTCTCGCCGGCACGAGCAAGCCGTTTCGTGAGGCCCATCGGCGGATACCGCTCGCAGAGTAATCGGCTGAGACTAAAGCTGCAAGGCCGCGGGCGTCATCAGTCGAAGCGCGAGAAATGTGCGTGATGAGAGCAGAATTTTGTTCCATATCAGAGTTCAATTATGCACCCACTGCACTCAAATAGAAATTGTAGAAAATGCAACGCAGCAGTCAGTTAACGGATCAAGTTCCGCATTCTCTTTGCAGGCACCTGAAGTCATGGTCACAACGAAGCTGTTTTTCACTCAACGGCATCATGAAATTCTCGATAACGCGTGGAATCTCAGCCTCTTACTATCAAGAACGCTGACGGCCCGTTCTAGATGCCTAGGTGCTGAGAGAAATCCGACGGGTCGAGATGGAAGCGCCTGATCACGTCCACGCGCTCATCCAGATCGATGTTGCCTTCCAGCCGATATTCGCGACCGTTGTCCGGGTGGACGCCCCACGCGAAGTAGAACGTGTTCCGAGCGCCGCCCAGGCGGGTCGCAGCGACTCGACCAATCACCTTTCCTCGCGTCCCGTGGCCGCGCCAGCGAACGCCGCCGCGTCGTGCACCACTACCTCAAAGGCACCCTCTGGTGCGGGGCATGCTTCCGTCGAGACGGCTCGATCAGACACATGATCGTGCGCCGCACCATCTCCCGCACCGGCGACGAGTACCTGTACTTCTTCTGCCGAGGCACCCAAGACCATGTCTGCGACGCGAAGTACTCCAACGTTCAGCGCGTCGAGCACGCCGTCGAGCAGCACTACCGGACCGTGCAGTTCAGCCCAGAGTTCCTCGAATCCATGCGGAGCACCCTCAGCGAAACCCTCGCCGACCAGGAAGCCTCCAGCCGCGCGCTCCGAGACCAGCTGAACACGCAACTCGCATGGCTCAGCGCCCAGGAATCGAATCCCCTCGACCTGGCGGCCGACGACTCCCTGCCGAAAGACCAGATCCGGGCACGCCTCCGCGAGATCGCCACCACGCGGGAACGACTCACTTCTCAGCTCTCAGCTACCGAGCAAACCTTGACCGACGCGATTGAGTTCGTCGAGACCAACCTGCAACTCCTCGAGAACCCCTACGAGCTCTACCGCCAAGCCAGCGACGAGGTCCGACGACGTCTCAACCAAGCCATCTCCAAGCAGGTCTTCATCGATCACGACGAAGTCACCGACCATGACCTTCACAGTCCGCTCGGCGATCTTCTCACCGTCCAGACCGTCCATCACGCGACCCGCATCGGTGTCACCGGCAGCACACTTCACGAGCTCGCGGAGAAGTCCTGGAGCGAGCACTACTCCAGCAAACGAAAGGAGGGAGCCGCCCGTTGGGGCGACTCCCTCACTACTCTGACCCTTCAAGCTCTCGCAAACCCGGCCCATAGGGTCGGAATTTGCAGTAAGCCTCAGCTGGTCGGGATGACAGGATTTGAACCTGCGACCCCTTGACCCCCAGTCAAGTGCGCTACCAAGCTGCGCCACATCCCGTTACCCGCGAGCGGGCAACTCCCCTATATTAGCCCCTCGCCGACGCCCCCGCGAACCAACGCCCACCCCGGGCGTGTGCGCACGCCCTTGTCCGATGTCGGAGGCCCTCGCTACGGTCTCGGGCATGACGATCGCGATCCTGCCCGCCACCGGTGACCGCTTCGACGACGCCGAGACGGCGCTCGACAGCGGCGACGGTCCCGGATGCCAATGCCAATGGTGGCTGCTCACCAACGCCGAGTTCCAAAAAACCTCGCGCGACGACCTCACCACGCGATTTCACGCCGAGATGCACGGCGATCGCGCTCCCGGGCTCATCGCCTACGTCGACGGCGAGCCCGCGGGCTGGGTGCGCGTCGGTCCCCGCATCGACCAGACGCGCCTCCTGCGCACCCGCGACGTCACGACCGCGACGGACGAGCCCCTCGACGCCGACGACGTGTGGTCGATCTCGTGCTTCGTCGTCCGCACGGCTCACCGCGGTCGGGGCCTGATGAAGAAACTCCTGGATGCCGCGGTCTCGACCGCCCGCGACGCCGGCGCCCGCGTCGTCGAGGCGTACCCCCTCGACCCCACCGTCACGAGGCGCTCCGCCAACCAGCTGTACCGCGGCACCGTGTCGATGTTCGAACAGGCGGGCTTCGACATCGTCGATCGCCCCAAGCCGGACCGCGCTCTCGTCTCGCTGACCCTGCGCGGGTGAGACCCCGTCTTACGATGGAGGTTCGCCGACGAAAGACCTGACATGACGGATGCCACGACCACCGCACGCGTCGACGCGTGGCTCTGGGCGGTGCGCGTCTACAAGACCCGGTCCGCGGCGACGACTGCGTGCCGTGCGGGCCACGTCCGAGTCAACGGCGAACGCGCCAAGGCGGCGCAACCCGTGCGCCCGGGCGACGAGTTGCGGGTGCGGATCCAGGGTTTCGACCGGATCCTCGTCGTGAAGAAGACGATCGCGAAGCGTGTCGGGGCGGCCCTCGTTGCGGAGTCCGTGGACGACCGCACTCCCCCGCCGCCCTCGAAAGAGAGCATGCCGTTCGTTCCGGTGCGCGATCGCGGCGCCGGCCGCCCCACCAAGCGCGACCGCCGCGACATCGAGAAGCTCCGCGGCCGCGAACTCGACTGACCGTCGCGTCACACGCTCCGCAATCCGCACATCCTCAGCCGCATTCCTCGCCCACGACTGAGCTTGTGCGAATCACTGACCCGGCGAACCCGCCGACGCCTCGCCACACGCGCGGCCTCCCCGGGGCGGCTGACGCAGCCGTCAGTTCAGCTGGTCGAGCAACCAGTGCGCTCCGTGCACGCTCGCCCCGAGCTCCTCGACGCGCGCCGCCAGTTCGCGGTCGCTCGTCACGACGACCGCCGGACGAAACACCCCCGCGACCTCGCGCACGACGGCGACGATCTCGTCGTCACCCTCCCCCGGCGCGTGCCGCACCTCGATCGCGGGTGCCACGGGCTGGGCGGACCGCGCCTGACCCTCCAGCACCGCGGTGACCGAGGGGAACCAGCGCGTCGCGGAAAGCCCGAGGGCCTCGGCATCCACTCCCCGCTCCACCAGCCGCGAGACCTTCGTCACCAGGCGGGTCGCGGCGCCGGCGCGGTCTTTCCACCACCCGTCGGGAACCGAGCCCATGACGTTCGCCACGTCGACGACGATCGCCGGACGCACGGTCAGGGCCTCACGCAGGGCCGGCCACGATGCGGCGAAGCCGGGATGAAGGGGCAGCGATTCGACCTCGTCGACGGCAACCCACTCCAGGGCGACGCTCTCGGGGTCGCTGATCACGGGCTCGAAGGGTGTCGTGACGTCGGCCACCAGGGTCGAGTACGACCAGATGCCGAGGTCGAGCACGCTCTCGAAGCGCGCCCGCACGGCATCCGCCGGCACTCCGGCCTCTTCGCCCGACTCGCGCAGGGCGCCGTCGCGAGCGGACTCGCCCTCGTGCCGCGCGCCTCCCGGCAGAGCCCAGGTGTTGCCGAAGTGACTCCACGAGACCCGGTGCTGCAGCAGAACGCCGCGCTCGGGGTCGAGAGCCAGGAGCCCTGCCGCTCCGAAACGCCCCCAGTATTTCTCGCCCGTGGGCGCGACGACCCAGGCGTCGCCGGGGTCGCGAGGTCCGTGCGGACGCCGCGGCTCGCCGGGGGCAGGGGGCTCGATCGTCATCGTCTCCAGCCTGGCACACCCCTCGCGCGAGGGCGCCGCCGGGCGTCACATCGCGCCGCGAAACGCGGAACACTGGTCGGATGCAGTACGAATTCGACGACGATCCCGCGCGGATCGACCGCGACGCGGTCTGGCAGTGGCTGAGCACCGAGGCGTACTGGGGGCGCTGGCGCAGCCGTGCCGACGTCGAGGCCCAGCTCGACAGCGCGTGGCGTGTCGTCGCCGCGTACCACCGTGAGACGGGTGCGTTGGTGGGCTTCGCGCGGGCGATCTCCGACGGCGTCGGGTTCGCCTACCTGGCCGACGTGTTCGTCGTCGCCGCGCACCGCGGTCACGGCCTCGGCAAGGGCCTGGTCTCGCTGATGATCGACGAGGGCCCGGGTCCCCACTTCCGGTGGACGCTCTTCACGAGCGACGCGCACGGCCTCTACCGTCAGTTCGGGTTCGCCGAGCCCGACCGGACGGCTCTCGTCCGCCCCGCCGCACCCCTCTGAGGCACCGGATGCCGGCTCCCCACGCCGACGCCGCATCCCGCTGACACGTCGGTCACCGCCCGGCTCCGTCGGCCGGCAGCGACCGGTGCATGAGCGGAGCGACCGGGTCGTGGCATCCGGAAACGAGGAACGCCCCGACCACTCGGGCCGGGGCGTTCGCTCGGGTCTCAGGCGTCGAAGCGCGCGCCCGCCGGGTCGGCGGGGAGCAGCTCGAACACGAGAAGGACGAGCGGTCCGACGATGGGCACGAACGCGATGAAGATCCAGAAGCCGCTCTTGTTCGTGTCGTGCAGACGGCGCACGATCAGGGCCAGGTGCGGCACGAACGTCGCCAGCCCCCAGGCGATCAGCACGACGAGAAACACCAGGCCCAGCCCGCTCGGAGCAGCTGCGTTGCCTTCGGGGTCGAGTCCGCCCGCTCCGCCCGTGACGAGCGCGAGGATCTCGAGCACGGCCACGACGATGACGTTCGCGAGAATCCACCACCAGAATTCGCTGCGGCTGGCCCGACCGGTAAAGGTGGCGTACTTCTTGAAGAAGCGCTGGACGGCTGCTCCCAGCGGAGCGCCGTAGTACGGCTGGTCCAGCGCAACGGTGTTCTGCGAGTACGACATGAGTGTCCCCCTGACACATCGGCGAGTGAATGCGCCGGCACGCTCGTCGGCGCGAATGCACCCTATCGATTCCGCCACGCGGGGGGGGCGACATTGTTTCGCCCTTCATCCGTCGAAGCGCGCACCCTCGGGTCGCCGCCCCTGCAGCGTGAACACGAAGAGCACCAGGGCGCCGATCAACGGCACCAGCCCGATGAACACCCAGAAACCGCTGCGACCGGTGTCGTGCAGGCGCCGTACGAGCACGGCGAACGTGGGGACGATCGTCGCGAGCGCCCACACGAGCCAGATCGCCCCGAGGATCACCCCGTGCGGTCCGGTGATGGTCGTCGAGCCGTCGGCTTCGATCCGGATGCCGTCGGTCAGCGTGGGCAGCGCGTTCAGCACCGTGCCCACGACGGCGGCGGTCAGCACCCACCACCAGTACTCGCTGCGACTCGCACGACCGTGGAAGGTGGCGTACTTCGCGAAGACGCGGCGGACCGCGGCGCCTAGCGGCGCGCCGTCGTACGGCTGGTCGAGCGGCGGGGCGGCGGTGGTCATGGGGTCTCCCGGCATCAAGAGAGGGCGGATGCCACGGCGTCGCCGTCGCGAGAGCACTGTATCGACCTCCCGGTCGGATGTGGGCCCGGTTGCGTCGCGCCTCGCGGCTCCGGCGCGCTCGAGACTGCATCTCGCTGACGCACCCGCCTCAGCCTGCAGCGAAGGTGTCAGCGAGGTGCAGTTTCGCGAGAAACCCGCACCCGCAGACGCCCCCGCACGCGAAAGCGCCCCGCCCCCACGACGGGGACGAGGCGCTTTCGACGCGGATCAGCGCTGGCGCTTCTCGCGGATACGCATGTTGAGCACGATCGGGGTGCCCTCGAAGCCGTAGATCTCGCGCAGGCGCCGCTGGATGAACCGGCGGTAGCCCGGGTCGAGGAACCCGGTCGTGAACAGCACGAATGTCGGCGGACGCGTGGCCGCCTGCGTGCCGAACAGGATGCGCGGCTGCTTGCCGCCGCGCAGCGGGTGGGGGTGCTCGGCGACGAGCTCCGAGAGGAAGGCGTTGAACTTTCCGGTCGGAATGCGGGTGTCCCACGACTCGAGCGCCTGCTCGAGGGCCGGCACGAGCTTGTCGAGGTGGCGACCGGTGCGGGCCGAGATGTTCACGCGCGGGGCCCACGCGACGTGCGCGAGGTCCTGCTCGATCTCGCGCTCGAGGTAACGGCGACGGTCCTGGTTCTCCATGTCGTCGTCGTTGAGGCGATCCCACTTGTTGAACGCCAGCACGAGCGCGCGACCCGACTCGAGCACGAGGTCGATGATGTTGAGGTCCTGCACGCTGATGGGCTGCGAGACGTCGATCACGACGACCGCGACCTCGGACTTCTCCAGAGCGGTCGAGGTGCGCAGCGACGCGTAGAAGTCGGCGCCCTGAGAGAGGTGCACGCGGCGACGGATGCCGGCGGTGTCGACGAGCGTCCACAGCTTGCCACCGAGCTCCACGACTTCGTCCACCGGGTCGCGGGTGGTGCCGGCGAGCTCGTTGACGACGACGCGCTCTTCGCCGGCGGCCTTGTTGAGCAGCGACGACTTGCCGACGTTCGGGCGGCCGAGGATCGCCACGCGGCGGGGTCCGCCGATCTCGTACTTGGCGACCGCCGACACGTCGGGCAGCACCTTCATGATCTCGTCGAGCAGGTCGGCCACACCGCGGCCGTGGATCGCCGAGACGGGGTGCGGCTCGCCGAGTCCGAGGTTCCACAGCGCGGCGGCCTCGGGCTCGTGGCGGGCGTCATCGACCTTGTTGGCGATGAGGAAGACCGGCTTGCCGCTCTTGCGCAGCAGCTTCACGACGTGCTCGTCGGTCGAGGTCGCTCCCACCGTGGCATCCACCACGAAGAGGACGATGTCGGCCAGGTCGATCGCGACCTCGGCTTGCGCGGCGACCGAGCGGTCGATGCCCTTCGCGTCGGGCTCCCAGCCGCCGGTGTCCACCAGCGAGAAGCGCCGGTCGAGCCACTCGGCCTTGTAGGTCACGCGGTCGCGGGTGACACCGGGGGTGTCCTCGACCACGGCCTCGCGGCGACCGAGGATGCGGTTCACCAGCGCCGACTTGCCGACGTTGGGGCGACCGACGATCGCGACCACCGGCAGCGCCGGCAGGAACTCGATCGCTCCCTCACCCGAGGCGAGACCCGCGAGGAGGGCGGCGTCTTCCTCGTCGAGGTCGAAGTCCTCGAGGCCCGCGCGCAGCGCTTCGGCCCGCTGTTCGGCGAGCACCTCGTCGAGCTGCTCCATCTTCTCGGCGAGCTGGTCGGGCCCGCCTTCGTACTCGTCTTCAACGCCCATCGCGGGCTCCCATCGTGGAGTCGACGACGCTCAGCACGGCGTCGACGGTCTGTTCGAAATCAAGGTGGGTCGAATCGACGACCTCGACGCCGGGGGCGGCGGTGAGGAAGTCGACGACCGTGGAATCAGCGGCGTCGCGCTGGTGGAGGGCTGCGGCGACCTTGGCGGCATCCTGATCCGTCATCTCCGCGCTGCGGCGCGCCGCACGCACCTCGGGAGCGGCGGTCAACAGGATGCGCACGGGCGCGTCGGGGAAGACCACCGTGGTGATGTCCCGCCCCTCGACGACGACACCGGGAAGACCGGCGGATGCCACGAGCCGACGGAACAACTGGTTCACCGCCTGGCGCACGGGGGCCACGCGGGCGACGCCGCTGACGGCGTCGGTCACGCGGGGCTCGCGGATCGCAGTGGTCACGTCGACGCCCCCGACACGCACCCAGCGGTCGGTCGTGTCGAGCGAGATCGCGTAGTCGAAGTCGCCGAACACCTCGAGCACCGCGGTGGCGTCGGAGGTGTCGGCACCGTGGGCGAGAGCGTGCCACGCGAGGGCGCGGTAGGCGGCACCCGTGTCGAGGAAGCCGTACCCGAGACGGGCGGCGGAGGCCTTCGACACGCTCGACTTGCCGCTGCCGGCGGGGCCGTCGATCGCCACGATGACGGGCGCGGACGACCCCTCGGCGGGGGCCGCGAAGCCGGGCGTGGCGAGGCCGGGCCGGAACAGGGCGGGGGTGGGATCAGTCATGGGTGGTGCTCGCAATCCGCCAACCGCGCTGCTGGAGGCCGTCGACGGCGCGGCGGACCGCGTCGGGGACGACGCTGATCTCGGCCAGGCCGAACGGGGCTCCGGGCGAGTGCTCGAGGCGTAGGTCTTCGACGTTGACGTCGAGGTCGCCGAGCTCGCCGAACAGGCGCCCCAGCTGGCCGGAGGTGTCGTCGACCATGACGACGAAGGTATCGAAGCGGCGGTTCTGGCCGTGCTTGCCGGGCAGGCGTTCCACGCCCTCGTTGCCGCGGCGGATGGTGTCGGCCACCGCGCGGCGGGCACCGGGCACCTCGGGATCGCGCAGGGCTTCGGCGACATCCGTGAGGTCGGCCGCGAGCTGGTCGAGGACCGCGACGACGGGCGCCGCGTTCGCGCCCAGGATCTGCACCCAGAGTTCGGGAGCGGATGCCGCGATGCGGGTCGTGTCGCGCACGCCCTGGCCCGCAAGACGCAGGGACCCGTCGGGCGCCTCGACGAAGCGGCCGGCGAGGAGGCTCGCCACCAGCTGCGGCACGTGCGACATGAGAGCGACGGACTCGTCGTGCTCTTCGGGCGTCATCTCGATGAGCGTGGCGCCGAGGTCGAGGGCAAGGCCCTCGACGAGGGACAGGTCGTAGGCCGAGGTCTCGCCGTCGCGGCACACGACCCAGGGGCGGCCGACGAAGATGTCGGCGCGCGCCGAGATCGCTCCTCCGCGCTCGCGCCCGGCCATAGGGTGCGAGCCGATGTAGTGCGTGAGATCGACCCCTCGTTCGCGGAGGGTACGCAGCGGTTCGAGCTTGACGCTCGCGACGTCGGTGACGACGGCATCCGGGAACGTCTCGAGCTCGCGCTGCACGACGTCGGCCGTCACGTCGGGCGGCACGGCCACGACGATCAGCGAGGGACGGTCGTCGGGGCGCTCGGCGCGACCGGCGCCGTAGTCGATGGCCAGGCGCAGCTGCGAGGGAGACGCGTCGACGAGCACGACGTCGACGCCGCGGGCGGTCAGCGCGTGACCGATGCTCGCGCCGAGCAGGCCCGAGCCGACGACGCGGACGGTGCCGCTCGTTCGGGTCGCCAAAGGCCCGGCCGCGCGCGCGGACGTTCCGTTCGGTTCGCTCATCGGGTCTCCTGCCCTGGGCGGCGCCGCTCGCACCGCGAAGCGCCCGAGAGGCTCACTCCGCCGGATCGGCCGGAGCGCTGTCGTCCTGACGGGACAGCGTGAGCAGGGCACCTCGTTCTACTGTAGTCAACTCGCGGGCCTTCCCCACCGGGAGAGTTCCCAGGTGGAGCGGCCCGAACTGCCGACGGACCAGCTCGACGACCGGATGACCGACCTCGGCCATCATCCGTCGGACGATCCGGTTCTTGCCCGAGTGCAGGGTCAGCTCGACCAGGCTCTCGCCCCGCGAGGAGTCGAGCAGCCGCGCCTTGTCGGCGACGATGCGCCCGTCCTCGAGGTCGACGCCCTTGATCAGGCGCTGGATCGTCTGCGGCAGCACCTGCCCCTCGACCTTGGCGATGTAGACCTTCGTCACCCCGAACGAGGGGTGCGCGAGCACGTGGGCGAGGTCGCCGTCGTTGGTCAGCACCAGCAGGCCGCTCGTGTCGGCATCCAGTCGTCCGACGTTGTAGAGCCGCTCGTCCCAGTCCTTCGTGTACTGACGGAGGTCAGGGCGACCGCGGTCGTCGCTCATCGAGCTCACGACCCCGGTGGGCTTGTTGAGGATGACGTAACGCTTGGACTCGTCGAGCTGGATGGCCGTGCCGTCGACGTCGACCAGGTCGGTCTCGGGGTGGATGCGGCGACCGAGCTCGGTGACGACGAGACCGTTCACGCGCACGCGTCCTTCGACGATCATCTGCTCGGCGACGCGGCGCGAGGCCACTCCCCTGTTCGCCAGCACCTTCTGCAGGCGAATGCCGTCCTCGCTCGCCGCTCCCGTCGAATCGTCGCTCATTTCAATACCTCTCCGTCGAATCCGTCCGAGCCGTCGTCGAGCAACGGCGAGATGTGCGGCAGCTCGTCGAGCGAGTTGATGCCGAGGTTGACCAGCAACTGGTCGGTCGTTCCGTAGTGGATCGCGCCCGTGTCGGAGTCGGTGAAGACCTCCGTGATGAGTCCGCGCGACAGCAGCGTGCGCACCACGGAGTCCACGTTCACCGCGCGGATGGATGCCACCTGCCCGCGCGTGACGGGCTGCTTGTACGCGATGACGGCCAGGGTCTCGAGCGCCGCCTGGGACAGGCGCGAGGGCGCCTGGGTGTTCACGAACTCGCCGACGACGTCGTCGTACTCTTCGCGTACATAGAGGCGCCAGCCGCCGCCGACCTCGCGCAGCTCGAAGCCGCGGACCGGTCCCCCGGTCTGGCCGTCGTAGTCGGCGACGAGCGCCTCGACGGCCTGGCGGACGGCCGGGACGGGCGCACCCACGGCGGCGGCGAGGCTCACGAGGCTCTGCGGCTCGTCGAGGACCAGCAGGATCGCCTCGAGGCGACGGGCGACGGATGCCGGATCGCTCGGGCGCGGGGCCGGAGCGGCGTCGGTGAGCTGTGGCGACGGGGACGTGGCGTCATCGGTCATAGTCGGCTCCCAGGGCGGCGAGGTTCTCTTCCGACCACCGCTCGGCGGTCCAGCGGAGCGTCAGCTCCCCCAGCGGTTCGAGCTGCTCGAACGACAGTGCCGCGTGGCGGTACAGCTCGAGGATCGACAGGAACCGAGCGACGACGACCCCGGTCTCGGTGACGCCGGCGACGAGGTCGCGGAAGTTCAGTGTTCCCGCCGATCGCAGCAGGGTCACCACGATCGCGGCCTGCTCGCGGATGCTCACGAGAGGCGCGTGCAGGTGGTCGAGACCCACCGTGGGGATCTGCTTGGGCGCGAAGGCGACGACGGCCAGCGCGGCGAAATCGTCGGCGCTGAGGGTCCACTTCAGCTCGGGCACCGCGCTGCGGTACTTCTCATCGAGTCGCACGTTGCGCGTGTGCCGCTTGTCCTCGCGCTGCAGGCACCGGGCGAACCACGCCGACACCTCCTTGAAGGCGCGGTACTGCAGCAGGCGCGCGAACAGCAGGTCGCGAGCTTCGAGGAGCGCCACCGACTCGGCATCGACCAGCTCCCCCTGCGGGAGGAGGCCGGCGATCTTCATGTCGAGGAGGGTCGCGGCGACGACGAGGAACTCGGAGGCCTCGTCGAGATCGCTCTCCGGGCCCATCTCGCGCAGGTACGCGATGAACTCGTCGGTCACGCGGCTCAGTGCGACCTCGGTGATGTCGAGCTCGGCGCGCGAGATGAGGGTGAGCAGCAGGTCGAAGGGTCCGTCGAAAACGGGGAGGGTGACACGGAAGCCGGGGGCGTCGGGGGTTCCAGACCCGTCGACGGCCTCGAGGACCGATGGCACCGCGAGGCCGGTGCCGGCGGGGGCGTCGTCAGGCGACGGCGCCACGGGCGACCAGCTCCCGCGCCAACCGCAGGTAGGCCTGGGCGGCTGCGTGCTCGGGAGCGAACTCGGTGATCGGCATGCCCGAGACCGAGGCATCCGGGAACTTCACCGTGCGACCGATGACCGTCTCGAGTACGTCGTCGCCGAAGGCCTCGACCACGCGCTCGAGCACCTCGCGCGAGTGGAGCGTGCGGGGGTCGTACATCGTGGCGAGGACGCCGTCGAGCTCGATCGCCGGGTTGAGGCGATCGCGCACCTTGTCGATGGTCTCCACGAGCAGGGCGACACCGCGGAGGGCGAAGAACTCGCACTCGAGCGGGATCAGCACGCCGTGCGCGGCGGTCAGGGCGTTGACGGTCAGCAGACCGAGCGAGGGCTGGCAGTCGATGAGGATGACGTCGTAGTCCGCCGCGACCTTGCGCAGCACCCGGGCGAGGATTGTCTCGCGCGCGACCTCGTTGACGAGGTGCACCTCGGCAGCCGAGAGGTCGATGTTCGCGGGGAGGATGTCGAGACCGTCGACGCGCGTCGAGACGATGACCTCGCGGGGGTCGCGCTTGGTGTCGAGCAGCAGGTCGTAGATGGTCGGCACATCGTGCGTCTGGATGCCCAGGCCCGCCGACAGCGCGCCCTGTGGGTCGAAGTCGATCGCGAGAACACGACGGCCGTATCCCGCGAGCGAGGCCGCCAGGTTGATCGTGGTCGTCGTCTTGCCGACGCCGCCCTTCTGGTTGCAGAGGGCGATGATGCGGGCCGGGCCGTGGCTGTCGAGCGGCTTGGGGGTGGGGAACCCCTGGTAGGGGCGACCGGTGGGTCCGAGGATGACCTCGTCTGCGCCCGTCTTCTGGCCCTTTGTGCTCGCCGACACCGAGTCTCCCGCCTTCGTCATAACGTCCCCGAGTCTAGCCGCCGCCCGCCGCCGAGCCCGTGTGACCCGCGGGTGGTCGCCGCCTCGGCACACGGCATCCCTCCGCCCCGCACGACCTCAGCGATTCGCACGACCTCAGCGCGAGAGAACCGCGTCCCGCTGAGGCTGCGCGAATCACCGACCTCGTGCGCGCCGCACCCCGGCCCGCGGTCCCCGTACCTGTCGAAGGACCGCAACCCGTCGCACAACCTCCGTGATTCGTACACCCTCCGCGCGAAAGGCCCGCATCCCGCTGAGTCTGCGCGAATCACTGACCGTGCACCGAAGCCCGCTTCGCGTCGACCGCCCGCGCGCGCCGCACCTGCACGACCACCGCCAGCGCGAGCGTCAGCGCCGCCCAGGCCGCGGCGACCTTCGTCAGCACGCCGTAGATGAGGTGCGTGGGCGTGTAGTCCGCGCCGAACCCGCCCTGCACCGCGAGCGCGACGAGCGCGGCACCGACTAGCGCGACCGGGAGCGAGAGCCACCACGCCGCGCGGGCGGCATCCGGGATCACCCTCCGCACCGGGTGCGGCGCGTGCCGCGACAGCCACACGAGAGCGAAGATGGCGAGCACGAGCAGGCCGAACGCGCTCGACGCATGCTGCAGCCACTTCGCGCCCGTGAACATCCCCCACTGCCCCGAGAGCGCCGGGAACAGTTGCTCCCCCACCCGGCCTTCGTGCGTGAACAGGTCCCACGCGATGTGCGAGACGACGCCCAGCGCGAGCGAGACGACGAGCCACAGGATGCCGACGACTCCCCCGCCCACGCTCTCGCGCAGCGCCGTGCGGGCACCGGCATCCCACTCCGCCGGCAGGCGCTCCGCGACCGCGCGCGGCAGCAGCTCCCGGCTCGCCGGTCGCAGCACGCACCGCCACACGAGCAGGAGCACGAACGCCACCACGACGGTGATCGGCACCCACGCGAAATCGTGCGTGAGTCCGTAGCCGGGCCACATCCCGCGAACGAAGAGCGGCAGGTCCGGAGTCATCGCCCCGATCGCGATCGCCGCCGGAACCAGCCGCGTGCGCAGGAAGGGCAGCGCGACGACGGCGTGGCTCGGTGTGAACGGCATGTCAGCTCAGGAACAGCCCCGCGAGCGTCTTCTTGCCGCGGCGGAGCACCGAGACACCGCCGGGGAGCGTGCCCTCGACGACCGCCTCGTCGCTCGTGACCTTCTCGCCGTCGAGCGAGACACCGCCCTGCGAGATCGCTCGTCGCGCCTCGCTGAGGCTCGCACACAGCCCCGTGGCGGTGAGCGCTTCGACCACGGTGGATCCGGCGGCGACGGTCGCGTGGGGCAGTTCCTCGAGCGCGCTGCGCAGCACGGCGGCGTCGAGCACGGTCATATCGCCCTGCCCGAACAGCGCCTCGGTCGCGGAGATGACGGCCTCGGTCGCCTCGACGCCGTGCACGGTCGTCAGCACCTCACGAGCGAGACGCTTCTGCGCCGCACGACGGAACGGCTCCGCCTCGACGAGGGTCTCGTACTCCTCGATCTCGGCGCGCGTGAGGAACGTGAACACCCTGAGGCGCTCGATCACGTCGCGGTCGTCGGTGTTGAGCCAGAACTGGTACATGACCCACGGACTGCACATCTCGGCATCGAGCCAGATGGCGTTGCCCTCGCTCTTGCCGAACTTCGTGCCGTCGCTGTTGGTGATCAGCGGCGTGCCGATGGCGTGAACCGAGCCCCCTTCGACGCGGCGAACGAGATCGGTGCCGCTGGTGAGGTTGCCCCACTGGTCGCTGCCGCCGGTCTGCAGGATGCAGCCGTACTGGCGGAACAGCTCGAGGTAGTCCATGCCCTGAAGGATCTGGTAGCTGAACTCGGTGTAGCTGATCCCGGCCTCGGAGTTCAGGCGCGCGCTGACCGCGTCTTTCTTCAGCATCGTGCCGACGCGGAAGTGCTTGCCGATCTCGCGGAGGAAGTCGATGGCGCTGAGCGGCGCCGTCCAGTCGAGATTGTTGACGATGCGCGCGGCGTTCTCGCCCTCGAAGCTGAGGTAGCGCTCGACCTGATCCCGAAGTTTGCCGACCCACTCGGCCACCGTCTCGGGCGTATTCAGGGTGCGCTCGGCCGTCGGGCGAGGATCGCCGATCAGGCCCGTCGACCCGCCCACGAGCCCGAGCGGGCGGTGCCCGGCGAGCTGCAGCCGGCGCATGGTGAGCAGCTGCACGAGGTTGCCCAGGTGCAGGCTCGGGGCGGTCGGGTCGAAGCCGCAGTAGAACGTGATGGGGTCGCCACCGAGGAGCTCGCGCAGCTCGCCCTCATCGGTCGAGACGTGCACCAGACCGCGATACACCAGCTCGTCCCAGACGTTGTCGAAGGTCGGGTCGTTGGCGGGGGCGAGGGCGCTCACGGGCGCCGCATCGGTGGAGGCAGACACCGGTTCAGGCTATCAGCGGGGGTGTCCGAGTCCGGATGCCATCGGCCGGGCGCTCAGCGGGGTCGCCGCGGAGACTGGCCGGCGGCGGGCGGCTCAGCGAAAAGAAGCAGCGTCCTCGAAGCCGTCTCCCCCGGTGATGACCATCGACCGTGTCGACCTCAGTCGGTGTCCCTCGCGCGACGCGTCAGTGCGCGTGCACGCCCCACCACACGAGGAATGCGACCGCGAGCGAGGTGACCCAGCTCACGAGGCTGCCGATGAGGAAGTACTCGGCGCGGTCTCCGTCGTCGCGGTCGCGCGAGATCTCGGGGAATCGCACGATTCCCTTCGCCGCGAGCACCGCGGCGAGCAGCGTGTACGCCCCGGTCAGCGTCAGCACGAACACGAGGATGCGCTCGAGCGGCCCGATGAGTCGACCGCCTCTGAGGGTCGGCACCGCGTCGCGCTCGGGATCGGCCGCGCGCCCGCCCATCTCGGACCGCAACGCGATGCGCACCACCGCGTTGCCCGACTCCAGCAGGAACACCAGCGAGCCGATGACGAGGACGGCGACGTCGATCGACGCCGACGCCCCCGGCCGATAGGCGGCCCACGCCTCGCCGAGCAGGCCCGGCCGCTCGCGCCCCGGCGCGATGACCACGCACGCCGCGGCGGCGAGCGCGAGCAGGGCGACCGGCCACAGCCCCGCTCGAGCGGGACCGTCTTCGGGCACGACCCACGTCCAGATAGCGGCAACGGCGACGGCGAGGAGCCCCGCGATCACGGCATCCAGTCCCGCCGAAACGACGACGAGAGCGAGGGATGCCACGGCGAAGGCGAGCCAGCGCCGCGTGCGGATCATCTGACGGATGAGGTCGACCGCGCCCACCGCGAGCAGCAGGAGGCCGGCGGCGATCACGAGCGCACCCGCGCGGTGAGAGCCGCGAAGCCCTCGACGAGAGCGGCGGAGCCTGCGGCGGAGAGCGCCTGCGATACCGCGGACTGACTGATGCCCTCGATGTCGGCGAGTTCGCGCTGAGAGCGTCCGACGCAGCGTCCGTAGGTCAACCGACGCGATCGCTCGCTCATGGCCGACACGAGCTGGTCGCGGCTCAGGGCGTAGGCGCGGGCCAGCGCGATGGTCTCGGTCATGCTGGCATCCTGCCCCTCGGCGAGAACGATCCAGGTGCGCGCGAGCGGCGCGGCGCGGGTCTGCAGCCGTTCGATGTGGTCGATGGCCTCTCGAGCGGCCCACCATGCCGGGCCCTCGGGGACGGTGCGGTCGGCGAGCTCGATCGGTCGCACCTCCCCCACTCCCGCACCGAAACGGCAGTCGACGTCGTCGGGCAGGGCCAGACGCAGCAGCAGGAGCGAGGCGAGCGCACCGGAGAGGTCGTCATACTCGCCTTGCAGCTCGTCGCCCACGACGGGCGCGAGGGGGGCCACGGCGACGGGCAGATCATGCTGAACCATGCGCACCGACTCGACGATGGCCCGCTGCGCGCCGGCGCGATCGTCGAGTCGCCGAGAGGCGATGATGTCGGCGATCACAGCGACGGTCATGAGATAAGTCTAACGCTTATTATCTCGTCTTGATAAGCGAATAGCTGATACTCAGGCGATGAGTGAGCGAGATGCCGCCTGCGCCCGGGCCACCAGCTCTTCGCGCTGTTCGCGCACGCGCTCCGGAGCAGTACCGCCGGCACCCGTCCGGCTCGACACGGACCCCTCGATCGTCAGCACCTCGCGCACCCGCGGGGTGAGCTGGGGCGACACCGAGGCGAGCAGAGCGTCGTCGGCGTCTTCGAGTCCGATCTCGCGCTCCTCACACGCCCGCACCAGGGCCCCCGAGATCTCGTGGGCATCGCGGAAGGCCACCCCCTGACGCACCAGCCATTCGGCGACGTCGGTCGCGAGCGAGAAGCCCTGCGGGGCGAGCTCGGCCATGCGATCGGTGTGGAAGCGGAGCGTGGCGATCATGCCCGAGAACGCGGGAAGAACGAGCTCGAGGGTGCGCACCGAGTCGAAGACGGGCTCTTTGTCTTCCTGCAGGTCACGGTTGTACGCCAACGGCAGGCCCTTGAGCGTCGCCATCAGCCCCGACAGGTTGCCGATCAGGCGGCCGGCCTTGCCGCGCGCGAGTTCGGCGATGTCGGGGTTCTTCTTCTGCGGCATGATGCTCGAGCCGGTCGAGTAGGAGTCGTCGAGGGTGACGAAGCCGAACTCGCGGGTGTTCCAGAGGATCACGTCTTCGGCGAGGCGCGAGAGGTCGACGCCGATCATCGCGGTGATGAAGGCGAACTCGGCGACCACGTCGCGCGAGGCGGTGCCGTCGAGGGAGTTCTCGGCCGGACGGGCGAGACCGAGGCGGTCGGCCACCAGCTGGGGGTCGAGGCCGAGGGTCGCCCCGGCGAGCGCACCGCCGCCGTACGGCGAGACCGAGGCGCGCACCGACCAGTCACGCAGGCGCTCGAGGCCGCGGACGAGAGCCCAGCCGTACGCCTGCAGGTGGTGGGCGAGGAGCACGGGCTGCGCGTGCTGCAGGTGGGTGCGACCGGGCATGATCGCGCCCTCGTGCGCCTCGGCCTGAGCGACCAGGGCGTCGATGAGGCGGAGGAGCTCACGCGTGATGGTGCGCGAGTGATCGATCAGGTACAGCCGCACGAGAGTGGCGATCTGGTCGTTTCGGCTGCGACCCGCGCGGAGCTTGCCGCCGAGAGCCGGGCCCACGGTCTCGATGAGCACACGCTCGAGAGCCCCGTGCACGTCTTCGTCGCCGGGTGCGGCGAGCAGCGAGCCGTCCTGCACGCGGGCCGCGAGCTCGTCGAGGCCGTCGTGCATGGACTGCGCCTCGTCGGCCGTGAGATACCCCGCCGCCTCGAGAGCGGCGGCGTGGGCGTGCGAACCCTGGATGTCGTAGAGCGCGAGATCCCAGTCGAAGTGGGTCGAGCGGCTCAGCGCCGCCAGTTCGGGAGACGGTCCGCCCGAGAAACGGGCTCCCCACAGGGCGCCCTCGTTCGTCGATTGACCGGTCTCGCTGCTCATGGCGTCCAGCCTACCGAGGGCCACCGACGCCGCCGTCGGCGCGCGGCCCGAACCGGTGACGCTCCCCGTGCCACACTCCGGAGAAATCGCGCCCGCCGGCACCGACCACGCCAGAAACCGGCCCCCGGCGCACGTTCCTCCGGAGTTCCGCACACCCCGCGCCGCGCACCCCGAGGCCAGGCCCCCGGCGTCAGCGGTGAGGTGTGACCGGCGGCCGGGTATCCCGTCCGACGATTAGACGCACGACGGCGTCGACGAACATCTCGAGTGGGCCGCGGCCGATCGTGAGCGCCCAGACCGTGCAGCCCACGATGAGCCCGAGCGTCAGGGGGACGAACAGCCCCGCCTCGCGGATGCCGACGAGGTCGGACGTGTCGCCCAGCAGGGCGGAGGCGACGATGGCCCAGACGACGAGTTGCAGCACGTACGCGGTCAGCGGCATCGACCCGACGGCGCGCAGCGGCACCGCGACCCAGCGCAGCGGCGTGCGGCACAGCAGCAGGCACACCCCGATCGTCAACAGCGCGAAGCCGCCGGAACCGATGACCTCCCACAGTCCCGAAGAGTGGTCTTCGGCGGTCAGCACCGCCGCGAGATACGGATCCCCCGCCGCCACCGGGGCCGTGGCGATCGCGAAACCGTACCCGGCGAGCGCGAGCGAGGCGCCCGCCATGGCGAGCAGCGCCTGATCCGTGACGTTGCGCAGGTCGAGTCGGCCCACGCCCATGCCCGCCAGCAGGAACGCGATCCACACGGTGAACGGGTACGCCCACCCCACGGCGGCCTCGAGCTCGGCTCCCGCCGGACCCGCCCAGATCGGCGCCGCGTCGAGGAACGGCTGGATCCACGGCATGACGATCGCGAGCACGCCGGCGGTCAGGAACAGATTCCGCGCACGCATGCCCAGAAACGGCAACGCCAGCACGAACAGCAGCGCGTACGCCGGGAGGATGACGTAGACGGGCACTCCCGTCATCACCAACGACAGGCCGATCACCCAGAGCAGGGCTCCGCGCAACGCCAACCGGGCGGCCGCGCGGGGTCGTCGCTGCGGGGCGAGCGGCCGCGGTCCACCGGTGACGAGGGCGATCGAGACCCCCGCGAGCACCGCGAAGAGGATCGACGAACGACCGTTCACGACGGTGACCCACGTGCTCGGATCCGGTGTGAGGGTGCGCTCGGTGTCGAGCAGGTGCGCGGCGAGCATGCCCAGGACGGCCAGCCCGCGCGCGAGGTCCACGCCGACCAGCCGGCCCGGTCCGTCGAAACGGGACCAGGCGCGGCCGAGCGGCGAAGAGGTCACTGCTGACGCAGAAGCCACACCAGGAGCGCCTTCTGGGCGTGCAGACGGTTCTCGGCCTCGTCCCAGACGACGCTCTGCGGCCCGTCGATGACCTCGGCGTCGACCTCGTAGCCGCGGTCGGCGGGCAGGCAGTGGATGAAGATCGCGTCGTCGTCGGCGCGCGCCATGAGCTCGCCGGTGACCTTGAAGCCGCCCAGGTCGCGGATGCGTGCGATCTTCTCCTCCTCTTTGCCCATCGAGACCCACGTGTCCGTGACGACGACGTCGGCTCCGGATGCCGCGGCCTCGGGGTCGGCGAGCAGGGTGATCGACCCGCCGGTCTCGGCGGCGATGCGCTCGGCGTCGGCGATCACGTCGGCGCGCGGCGCGTAGTCGGCCGGGGCCGCGACACGCACGTGCATGCCGGCGGTGACCCCCGCGAGGACGTACGAGTGGGCCATGTTGCTCTGACCGTCACCGAAGAACGACAGGGTCAGGCCCTTCAGCTCGCCCTTGTGCTCGCGGATCGTGAGCAGGTCCGCCAGCAGCTGGCACGGGTGGAAGTCGTCGCTGAGCGCGTTCACCACGGGAACGCGCGTCCCGCGCGCCATCTCTTCGAGACCCGCCTGCGCGTAGGTGCGCCACACGATCGCGGCGACCTGACGCTCGAGCACGCGCGCGGTGTCGGAGGGGGTCTCCTTGCCGCCAAGCTGGCTGTTCGCGGTCGAGATGATCAGCGGGGAACCGCCGAGGTCGGCGATCCCGACCGCGAACGAGACACGCGTGCGGGTCGACGACTTGTCGAAGATCACGGCGACGGTCTGAGGGCCCTTGAGCGGCTTCTGCGCCCAGCGGTCCTTCTTCAGCTCGATCGCAAGGTCGAGGATCTCGGCCTGCTCGGCCGGGGTCAGGTCGTCGTCACGCAGCAGGTGGCGGGTCACGCGGGGGCTCCTTCGAGGATCAGGGCATCGGAGACGGTGGCCAGCGCGGCACCGAAGAGGTCGAGGAACGCCGAGACCTCGGCATCCTGGATCGTCAGGGGCGGCGCGATGCGGATCGAGTTGTCGTTCGCGGCGTTGACCACCAGGCCGTGCTGCTGGGCGGCGGCCACCACGGCCTTGGCGACGGGACTGTTGAGCCCGATGCCGAGGAGCAGACCGCGACCGCGCACGCCCGACACGAGCGGGGAGCCGAGGGCGGCGATCCCCTCGCGCAGCTGGATCTCGCGGCGGGCGGCGTTCTCGACCAGTCCCGCCGACTCGATCTCTTCGAGCACGGCCCCGCCGACGGCGGTGCCCAGGGCGTTGCCGCCGAAGGTCGAGCCGTGCGTGCCGGGGAAGAAGAGGTCGCTGGCCGCGCCGAAGGTGATGAGCGCGCCGATCGGGAAGCCGCCGCCGATGCCCTTGGCGACCGTGATCGCGTCGGGGACGATCCCGGCGTGCTGGAAGCCGAACCAGGCGCCCGTGCGACCGGCACCGGTCTGGATCTCGTCGACGATCAGCAGGGCCCCGTGGCGCGCGGTGATCTCGCGCGCAGCCTGCAGGTAGCCCTCGGGCAGCTCGACGACCCCGGCCTCGCCCTGGATGGGCTCGACGAGCAGCGCCGCCACGCGCTCGTCCATCGCGGCCTCGAGAGCGTCGATGGTGGCGTCGATGTGCTCGACGCCCGGCACCATCGGCAGGAAATCGGCCTGCAACGAGGGCTTGCCGGTGAGGGCAAGAGCACCCATCGTGCGGCCGTGGAAGCCGCCCTTGAGGGTCAGGATCCGGGTGCGGTCGGTACCGCGACCGTGCAGGCGCGCGAGTTTGAGAGCGGCCTCGTTGGCCTCGGCACCCGAGTTGCCGAAGTACACACGGCCCGACTCGCCCGTGCCCGCGAGACGCTTCAGGCGCGCGGCCATCGCCAACTGCGGGGGCGTGGCGAAGTAGTTCGAGACGTGCGCGAGCGTCGCCGCCTGCGCCGAGACGGCCTCGACGAAGACGGGGTGGGCGTGGCCCAGGGCGTTCACGGCGATGCCCGCGAGGAAGTCGAGGTACTTGGTGCCCTCGCTGTCCCAGACGTACGCGCCTTCTCCGCGCACGAACAGCGCCATGCGGTCGCCGAAGCTGCGGACCAGGTCGCGTCCGGCGTCGTCCTGCCAGGTTGCGGTGGTCATGCGACCACCTCCGTTCCGATTCCCTTGCTGGTGAACAATTCGACGAGCACCGAGTGCGGTACGCGTCCGTCGATGATGGCCGCGGTGGGCACTCCCCCGTCGACGGCGTCGAGACACGCCTGCATCTTCGGGATCATCCCCGACTCGAGCTTCGGCAGCATCGCGCGCAGCTCCGTCGAGGTCAGGTGCGACACCAGCGAGTCACGGTTCGGCCAATCGGCGTAGAGCCCGGGGACGTCGGTGAGCACGACGAGCTTCTTGGCGTTGAGGGCCGTCGCGAGCGCCGCCGCCGCGGCATCCGCATTCACGTTCAACGAGGTGCCGGGGTTGTCGAGGTCGGGCGCGATGCTCGAGACGATCGGCACGCGGCCGGCGGCCAGGTGGTCGAGGACCGGCTGCGGGTCGACCGTGACGACATCGCCGACACGACCGAGATCGTGCTCGACACCGTCGACGACGACGCCGCGACGGCGGCCGCCGAAGAGTCCCGCATCTTCGCCGCTCAGGCCGGTGGCCAGGGGGCCGTGGGCGTTGACCTTCGCCACCAGCTGCGGGTTGATCTGCCCGGTCAGCACCATGCGGACCACGCTGATCGCCTCGGTCGAGGTCACGCGGTAACCGCCGCGGAACTCGCTCGGGATGTCGAGGCGGTCGAGCATCGACGAGATCTGCGGGCCGCCGCCGTGCACGACGACGGGCTTGACGCCGACGTAGCGGAGGTAGGCGATGTCGGCGGCGAAAGCGTTCTGCAGCTCGTCGCTGACCATGGCGTTCCCGCCGTACTTCACCACCACCACCTGGTCGCGGTACTTGCGCACCCAGGGCAGCGACTCGACGAGCGTGACCGCCCGTTCGCTCGCCTGGGCGGGATCGGTGTCTTGGAGATCGACGTGGGTCATGAGGAGTAAGCGCTGTTCTCGTGGACGTAGTCGTGCGTGAGGTCGTTGGTGCGGATCGTCGCCGTCGCCTCGCCGACGCGCAGGTCGATGACGAGGTCGGTGGCGCGCGGGGTGAGGTCGACGTCTTCGCGGGGGCGGTCGGGGCCGCCGGCGGTGCACACGCGCACCCCGTTCATCCATACGTCCACGTCGTACGGGTCGAAGGCCGCGTCGGTCGTGCCGATCGCGGCGAGCACGCGGCCCCAGTTGGGGTCGTTGCCGAAGATCGCCGCCTTGAACAGATTGTTCCGAGCGACCGAGCGACCGACCTCGACGGCATCGTCCTCGCTCGCGGCGTTCACGACCTCGATCGTGATGTCGTGGCTGGAGCCCTCGGCATCGCCCTGCAGTTGCGCGGCCAGATCGTCGCACACCGCGGCGAGCGCGGCGGCGAACTCATCGGCATCCACGCGGATGCCACTGGCTCCGCTGGCGAGGAGCGTGACCTGGTCATTGGTCGACATGCACCCGTCGGAGTCGAGGCGGTCGAAGCTGACCCGCGTCGCAGAGCGAAGGGCCGCGTCGGCCTCGGCGGCGTCGAGCACGACGTCGGTCGTGAGAACGACGAGCATGGTCGCCAGGCCCGGGGCGAGCATGCCGGCGCCCTTCGCCATCCCGCCGATCGACCATCCCTCACCGGCGTGGACCGCGCGCTTGGGGCGGGAGTCGGTGGTCATGATCGCCAGCGACGCGTTTTCTCCGCCCTCGGCGGACAGGGCGGCCACGCCCTCGTCGACGCCCCGCAGAACCTTGGCCCGGAACGCCTCGTCCCCCGTGCCGATGAGGCCGGTGGAGCACACCACCACATCGCCCGCCCCGACACCGAGGAGCTCGGCGGCGCGCTCAGCGGTCTGATGAGTGGTCTGGAAGCCGAACGAACCGGTGAAACAGTTGGCCCCGCCGGAGTTCAGGACGACCGCCTCGATCGTGCCGTCCTTGACGACCTGCTCCGACCAGAGGATCGGGTTGGCCTTGGCGCGGTTCGACGTGAAGACGGCGGCACCCACTTTGAGCGGGCCGCGGTTGACCACGAGGGCGACGTCGCGCGCGCCGGTCGATTTCAGGCCGACCGCCACACCGGCGGCCTCGAATCCTGCGGGGGCGGTCACGCTCACGGGGCGACTCCGTTCAGGGGAAGGGCGGTGGTCTCGGCGAGACCCAGCGCCAGGTTCATGGACTGGATGGCAGCGCCGGCGGTGCCCTTGACGAGATTGTCGACCGCCGCGACGACCGTCACCCGGTTCGCCGCGCGATCGATCGCGATTCCCATCGATGCGATATTGGCGCCGAGCACGTCGGCCGTCCGCGGGAAGACGCCCTGGGGAAGCAGCTCGACGAAGGGCTCGTCGGCGTAAGCCGTCTCCCAGGCGCCGCGGATCTCGGCATCCGTCACTCCCTCCCGGATCGGAGCGGACGAGGTGGCGAGGATGCCGCGCGACATCGGAACCAGAACGGGAGTGAAAGAGAGCCGTACGCCGCCGCTCGGCGCCCCGGCTGCCACCAGCGCCTGGCGGATCTCGGGAATGTGACGGTGCGTGCCGCCAACGGCATATGGGTTGGCGGAGCCGAGGATCTCACTCGCGAGGAGGTTCGTCTTGGCCGACTTCCCGGCACCACTGGGACCCACGGCGAGCACCGACACGATGTCGAAAGGATCGATGACCCCGGCGGCGACACCGGGAGCGAGGGAGAGAGCGACGGTGGAGGCGTTGCAGCCGGGAGCGGCGATACGCGCGGCCCCGCGGAGGTTCTCGCGCTGCTTTCCCCCCGCGACGGGCAGTTCGGGGACGCCGTAGGCCCACGGGTCGGGGTGAGCCCCGCCGTAGAACGCCGCCCAGTCCTCCGCCGAGGTGAGGCGGTGGTCGGCACCCGCATCGATCACGAGCGGGGTCTCGGCCAGGGCGTCGGTGTACTGCGCGGACTGCCCGTGTGGCAGGGCGAGGAACACCACGTCGTGCCCGGCGAGCACCTCGGGAGTCGTCGGTTTCAGCTCGAGGTGCGCGAGGGAGCGCAGGTGCGGCTGGTGGGCGACGAGGGGCTGCCCCGCGCTGGAGTGCGCGGTGACGGTGCGGATCTCGACGTCGGGATGAGAGGCCAGGAGGCGGAGGATCTCGCCGCCCGCATAGCCGGAAGCGCCGGAGACGGCGACCGAGAGCGTCATGTATCCACCTTACGAGTCGGGGCTGGTGCTGAAATCAGCGTGAACCGGGGCGGCGACGCCCGTACGCCCGACCGAAGGCGGGTTACGAGGTCGCCGAGAATCGGCGCGCGACCCGACGTCGACGCTCGCCACCGGTGCTCACGAAGAGCTCCTCGGTGCGCACGGTGATCGACGACATGTGGCGAGGGTATCCGCAGCGCAGGGATGGGGGCAAATCGAGCCTCCCGCCGGCCGGCGACCATCGATGCGCGCGTGAATCGAGGGGCTCGTCCCCCTTTGTCCCCCAAATGGGGGACAAGAAACCGGTATGATGAAGTACCTGCCCTCATCGCCGGGCGCTTCCGGCAGCCCCCCTTACCGGCGGTGAGGGCAGGCCCACCGTGCGCGATCGCGCCCGAGCGTGTGACGCACACCACACCGTCGAAGAGAGAATCCGCCGACGGCGGGAACGCCGAAGCGCCGCACGGCCTGAGCCGGCGGCGCTCCAGAACGCGTGGAATGCTCAGTCGCGAATCGCGGCGCCGAAACGCTCGGCGGCCACGGCGACACCGGCGAGCTTCGCCTCGGTCGCCTCGGCTGCGGTGAGCGTGCGGTCCTCGGCCCGGAAGCGCAGGGCGAAGGTCAGGCTCTTCGTTCCCTCGGCCAGACCCGGGCCGCGGTAGTCGTCGACGAGCCGAGCGCCTTCGAGAAGCGGAGCCCCGCCCTCGAGAAGCGCGGCACGCACCGCGCCAGCGGCGACGTCGGTCGAAATGGTCAACGACACGTCCTGAGTCGCGGCCGGGAAGCTCGAGAGGGATGCCGCGACCACGCGCGCGTGAGCGAGCTCGAGCATCGCGTCGAGGTCGAGCTCGGCCACGAGAACGCGACCGGGCAGGTCGGCGGCGGCAGCGACCGCGGGCAGCAGCTCGCCGACGTAGCCGATGTCGGTCCCCGCGGCGAGCACGCGAGCCGTGCGACCCGGGTGCAGGGCTGCACGCTGCGCCTGCACCAGCTCGATGTCGAGACCGGCGGCGGCGGTGAGTACGCGCACGGCGTCGACGGCGGCGGCGAGGTCCGCTGCCACCGCGGCCTGGCCGGGCTGCTTGGCCACGGTGTGTCCCGTCAGCAGCACGGCGATATGGCGACGCTGCGGCGGAATCGATGCGTCGAGGGCCGTGAGCGTCGCGGCGTCCGGTCGCACGGCCAGCGGCGGCACCGACGGGGTGCCGTACTGCACGCCGGGCTTCGGCAGGAACACCGTGCCGGTCTCGAACAGCGCGAGATCCACGATGCCGCGTGAGACGTTGCGGTGCGCGACCTGCAGCAGGGCCGGGACGAGGGAGCGGCGCAGGAACGGCGCCAGGCCGTCGAGCGGGTTCGCGAGCTTCACGCTCGGCAGCCGGTCGCCTGACGGCGAGCCGTGCAGGGCGTTCTGCTCTTCGGTGGTGAACGGGAACGACGGCGTCTCGACGAAGCCGGCCGAGGCCAGGGCGTTCGCCACGCGACGGCGCCCCTGCTGAGCGGAGGTGAGGCCGCGACCCGACGGGGGCGTCGGGAGCACGGACGGGATGCGGTCGTAACCCTCGATGCGCGCGACCTCTTCGGCCAACGTCCACTTGTCGCCGAGGTCGTGACGCCAGGACGGTGCGGTCACGGACCAGCCGCCGTCGCGCTCGTCGACCGTGCAGCCGATGAGGCGCAGGGCCGAGACGATCTCGTCGTCGGTGTACTCGACGCCGATCAGACCGGGCACGAAGCCCGCCGGAAGCGTGATGGCCTCGCGACGGTAGGTCGAACCGAGCGAGGCGCCCAGCTCGGTGTCGAGCGTGCCGCCGGCCAGCTCGACCATCAGCGTGGCGACGCGCTCCGCCGCCACGTACGGCACGAGCGGGTCGACGCCGCGCTCGAACCGGCGCGAGGCCTCGGAGGGCAGCTTGTGCCGTCGCGCGGTGCGGGCGATCGATACCTGGTCGAAGGTGGCGGCCTCGATGAGCACGTTGCGCGTGGCGCCGCTCATCTCGGTGAGCCCGCCGCCCATGACGCCGGCGAGACCGATCGGCCCCGACTCATCGGTGATCAGCAGGTCTTCGGCGTGGAGCGAACGAACCTGGCCGTCGAGGGTCTCGAGCTTCTCGCCCTGCTCCGCGCGGCGCACCGTGATGCCGCCCCGCAGACGGTCGAGGTCGTAGCCGTGGATCGGCTGGCCGAGCTCGAGCATGACGTAGTTGGTGATGTCGATGAGCACCCCGAGGGAGCGGATTCCGGCGAGCGACAGGCGCGTGATCATCCACGGCGGCGTCGGACGCGAGGGGTCGACGTCTCGCACGATCCGCGCCACGAACTCGGTCGCGCCGTGGCGTCCGCGAATGGGTGCCTGATCGGCGACCGTGACCGGGAAACCGGAGGGCGTGCGCGCTGCAGCCTCATCGTGCCCGAGGCCCGGATCGCGGAAGTCCGCCCCGGTCGCGTGCGAGTACTCGCGGGCGACACCGCGCAGCGACAGGGCGTAGCCGCGGTCGGGGGTGACGTTGATCTCGACCGCGAGATCGTCGAGACCGAGGAGCGCGATGGCATCCGTTCCGACCGGCGCATCGATCCCGAGATCGACCAGGCGCAGGATGCCGCCGTGCTCGCTGCCGAGCCCCAGCTCTTTCGCCGAGGCGATCATGCCGTCGGACACGTGGCCGTAGGTCTTGCGGGCGGCGATCGGGAAGGGACCGGGCAGAACCGAGCCGGGCAGGGTCACCACGACCTTGTCGCCCTCGAAGAAGTTGCCCGCACCGCAGACGATGCCGCGCACTCCCCCGTGCTCGGCGCCGACGTCGACCTGGCACCAGCGGATGGTCTTGCCGTTGGACTGCGGCTCGGGAGTGAATTCCTTCACCTCTCCGACCACGATCGGGCCGGACAGTTCGAAGCGGTGCACGTCCTCTTCTTCGAAGCCGACCGACACCAGAGCCGCGAGGACGTCGTCGGGCGTGGCCTCGGCGGGCACGTCGACGTACTCGCGCAACCAGGAGAGCGGGACGCGCATCAGACCACCATTCCGAACTGCTCGCTGAAGCGCACATCGCCCTCGGCCATGTCGCGCATGTCTTGCACGTCGCTGCGGAACATGAGCGTGCGCTCGATGCCCATGCCGAAGGCGAAGCCCGAGTACTCCTCGGGGTCGATGCCTGCGGCCCGAAGGACGTTGGGGTTCACCATCCCGCACCCGCCCCACTCGATCCAGCGCGCCCCGCCCTTGAAGGTGGGGTGCCACAGATCGAGCTCGGCACTCGGCTCGGTGAACGGGAAGAAGTTCGCGCGGAAGCGCGTCTTGGCCTCGGGCCCGAACAGCACGCGCGCAGCGTGATCGAGCGTGCCCTTGAGGTGCGCCATCGTGATGTTCTTGTCGATGACAAGACCCTCGAACTGCGTGAACACCGGCAGGTGCGTCGCATCGAACTCGTCGGTGCGGTAGACCCGGCCCGGGCACAGCACGTAGATCGGCAGGTCGCGCTCGAGCATCGACCGCACCTGCACGGGGCTGGTGTGGGTGCGCAGCACCAGGTGGCGCGCGACCGGGTCGACGAAGAACGTGTCCTGCATCTGACGCGCGGGGTGGTCGACGTCGAAGTTCAGCGCATCGAAGTTGAACCACTCGTGCTCGAGCTCGGGGCCCTCGGCGATCTCCCATCCCATGCCGACGAAGATGTCCGACACCTGCTCCTGGAGGAGCGAGATCGGATGCCGGGCCCCGACGCGTGCGCGCTGCGGAAGGGCGGTGACGTCGATGCGCTCGGCCTCGAGCTGGGCGGCGGTCTCGGCTTCGGCCAGCTCGCTCTCTCGAGCGGCGAGCGCCTGGTTCACCTGACCGCGCGCCTGCCCGACGAGCTTGCCGAAGGCGGCCTTGTGCTCGGGGGCGACATTGCGCATCTGGGCGTTCAGCTGCGCGAGAGAGGACTGCTCCCCCGTGTGCGCGGAACGGGCGGACTTCAGCTCGGCCGTGGTCGCGGCTGCGGCGATGGCGGCAAGCGCGTCATCGACCGCGGAGGCGACGGCCTCAGGGGTGATCTCGGGTGCGTCGGACACGAGATGAGAGTCTACCGACGGGCGGGGACACTGCCCCGCCCGTCGGACCGATGACTCAGATTCCGCCGCCGCTACCCGCGTCGTACTTGCCGAGGCCGCGCTGGGCGACGATCAGCTCGGTGTCGGTGCCGGTCTGTCCCGCGGGCTCCGCGGGAGCGACGTTGCCGCCCTTGGGCGAGCGGCGGAGGCCGAGCTCGACGCGGTGCGCGGTGTACGACAGGGCGAGGCACATCGCGACGTAGATGACGCTGGCGACCATCGCGGCCGGGATCAGCGGCGACCCGTATTCGCCGTTGGAGCCGAGAAGACGAGCGAAGTACAACAGCTCGGGGTACGTGATGATGAAGCCGAGCGCGGTGTCCTTCAGGGTCACCACGAGCTGGGCGATGATCACGGGCAGCATGGCGCGGATGGCCTGCGGGAGCAGGATCAGGCGCATCACACCGGCCTTGCGGAGCCCCACGGCGTAGCCGGCCTCGCTCTGGCCGCGCGGGAGCGCCTCGACGCCGGCGCGGATGACCTCGGACAGCACCGAGCCGTTGTAGAGGATCAGGGCGATGACGACCGCCCAGTACGACGACATCTTGATGCCGATGACGGGCAGACCGTAGTACAGCAGCAGCATGAAGACGAGGACGGGGACGGCGCGGAGCAGTTCGACGACCCAGCCGACGGGGAGGCGCACCCATCGGTGGTCGGACATGCGGCCGATGGCCAGGATGAAGCCGAGGACGAGCGCGCCGACGGCCGCGACGGCGAACGCCGCGAGCGTCGCGAGGGTCGCCTGGCCGAAACGCTCCCAGATCGCGCTGTAGCTGAAGACGTTCCACTTCGCCGCCGAGAACTGGCCGGTGTCGATGAAGCGCCAGACGACGAAGCCGATGACGGCGGCGACGAGGACGAGGGTGACGACGCCGAGGATGCGGTTGCGCAGCTGTGCGCGGGGACCCGGTACGTCATAGAGGACGGAGGAGCTCATCGGACGACCTTCCACTTCTTCTCGGCCGCGTTCTGCAGCGCCGCGAGCAGCAGGACCAGGATGACGAAGACCGCCATCACCAGAAGGATGGTGACGAGCTGGTTCTCGCCGTTCTCGCTCATCGTCGCGCGGATGTTCCCGAGGTTGACCACCGAGAATCCGGCGGCGACGGTGGTGTTCTTGAGCAGGGCGATGAAGACGCTCATCATCGGGGGAATGACCGAACGGGTCGCCTGGGGCAGGACCACGAGCGTCATGACCTGGCCGAAGCCGAGACCGAGAGCGCGGGCCGCCTCCGCCTGGCCGACGGGCACGGTGTTGATGCCCGAGCGCAGTGTCTCGGCCACGTAGGTCGCCGTGTAGATGCCGAGGCCGCACACCGCGAGGGTCAGGAAGCTCCCGCGCGGGACGTCGATCAGCAGCGGCACGCAGAACGCGAAGAAGAACAGCACCAGCGTGAGCGGGGTGTTGCGGATCCAGTTCACGTAGACCGCGCCGACCGCGCGGGCGATGGGCACGGGGGAAACGCGCATGGCCGCCACGATGAAGCCGAGCACGAGCGCGATCAGGCCGCCGCCCACGAAGAGCACGACCGTCCCCCAGAGCGCCTGCGCCCACAGGTCGGGGTAGTCGAAGATCTGGTTCACCGTACGCTGTCCGTTCTTTCTCGTCGTGCTCGTCGGGGGGTGCGGGCGGCGCGGAGTGCGCCGCCCGCACCGGGAGATCAGCTGACGGGGTCGACCGCCGGCTGCTCGCCCTTGACGCCCGAGGCGCCGAGGTTCTTCTCGAAGATGGCCTCCCAGGTGGAACCGCCGTCGGTGAACATGGTGTTCACGAACTCCTGGAAGGCGGTGTCGCCCTTGGTGATGCCGACGCCGTAGCGCTCCTCGCTGAAGGGCTCGCCCGCGATCTTGAGGTTGTCGGGATCCTGGGCGGCGTAGCCGAGGAGGATGGCCTCATCGGTCGTGACCGCGTCGACCTCGCCGTTCTTGAGCTTCTCGACGCACTGCGAGTAGGTGTCGAACTCGACGACCTTGGCCGGAGTCTGCTCGCGGATGCGCTGGATCGGCGTCGAACCGGTCACCGAGCACACGGTGGTCTCGGCGGTGAGCGAGTCCTTGCCCGTGATGGTGTCGTTGTCGGCGGCGACGAGCAGGCCCTGACCGGTCAGGAAGTACGGACCGGCGAACGAGATCTGGTCCTTGCGCTTGTCGGTGATCGAGTAGGTGCCGACGTAGTAGTCGATGTCGCCGTTGATGAGCGCCTGCTCGCGGTTGGCCGACGCGATCGCCTTGTACTCCACCTTCGAGGTGTCGGCCGGGTCCTAGCCGAGCGAGGCGGCGATCCAGCGTGCGACGTCGACGTCGAAGCCCTTGCGCTCGCCCGTCACGGGGTCGAGGTAACCGAGACCGGGCTGGTCTTCCTTCACACCGACGACGATCTTGCCTGCGGAGGTGATCTTGTCGAAGGTCTTGCTGCCGTCGATCTTGACGTCGCTGGCGACCGCGCCGTACACGGGGGTGTCGGAGCCGCTGCCGCCGTCGGAGCCGGGTGCAGCGCCCGGGGTGCCGCTGTTGCAGGCCGTCAGGGCCAGCAGGCCGGCGGCGACGATGCTCGCGCCGGCGAGAAAACGAGTTTTACGCATGTGATATCTCCTTGGTTACGTGTGCTGTGCGGATAGGGGTCGTCGGTGACGGCGCGCGAGATGGACCGGGGGGAACGGTGCGTATGCGGTCGGCGGAAGAACCTCCTCGTTCATCGCCGTCAGGGGAAAGCCTCAGTGCGTGATGAGCTTCGAGAGGAAGTCCTTGGCACGGTCGGACTCGGGGCGGGTGAAGAACTGCTCGGGCGTCGCCTGCTCGACGATCTGCCCGTCGGCCATGAACACCACGCGGTTCGCGGCCTTGCGCGCGAAGCCCATCTCGTGGGTGACGACGATCATCGTCATGCCGTCCTTGGCGAGGCCGACCATGACGTCAAGCACCTCGTTGATCATCTCGGGGTCGAGAGCCGAAGTCGGCTCGTCGAAGAGCATGACCTTGGGCTTCATCGCCAGCGCACGGGCGATCGCCACACGCTGCTGCTGTCCACCCGAGAGCTGGGCGGGGAGCTTGTCGGCCTGGTGGCCCACGCCCACGCGATCGAGAAGCGCACGCGCCTCCTTCTCGGCATCCGCCTTCTTCATCTTGCGGACCTTGATGGGCCCGAGCGTGACGTTCTCGAGGATCGTCAGGTGTGCGAAGAGGTTGAACGACTGGAACACCATGCCGACGTCGGCACGCAGTTCGGCCAGGCCCTTCCCCTCTTTGGGAAGCTCCTTGCCGTCGATCGTGATCGACCCGCTCGTGATGGTCTCGAGACGGTTGATGGTGCGGCACAGCGTCGACTTGCCGGAACCCGACGGGCCGATGACGACGACGACCTCGCCGCGGTCGACGGTGAGGTCGATGTCTTTCAGAGCCTGGAACTGCCCATAATGCTTCTGGACGTCGGAGACGACGACCAAGGGCTCGGTCTTCGGGGGAACGGATGCCATGTCTTCACCCTATGAGGATGCTGGGCGCCCGACCACATTCCTGCGCACGCCTTAACCGTTCTGTAACAGCAGGGGTCAGCGTGCTCGCTGCGCGAACGCCGTCTCGTAGAGGCAGACGCTCGCCGCGGTGGCCAGGTTGAGGGACTCGGCGCGACCGTAGATCGGCAGGCGCAGAGCGAGGTCCGCCTGAGCCAGGGCGGACTCGTCGAGACCGCGGGCCTCATTACCGAACAGCCAGGCCGTCGGCTGCGACAGAAGCTCTCGGGATGCCAGGAAATCGGTGCCCTCGACATCGGCGGCGACGATGCGCAACCCCGCCTCGTGAGCGCGGGCGACGACGTCCGCCAGCTCGAGATCGACCGCGATCGGCAGGTGGAACAGCGAGCCGGTGGTCGAGCGTACGACCTTGGGGTTGTAGGGGTCGACGGTCCGGCCGGTCAGGATCACGGCGTCGGCTCCCGCGGCATCCGCGGCTCGGATGATCGTGCCCAGATTGCCGGGATCACGCACTTCCTCGCAGATCGCGACCAGGCGAGGCTCCCCCGCCAGGATGTCCTTCAGCGCGGTGGGCGCCTGCCTCGCCACCGCGACGATGCCCTGCGGCGTGACGGTGTCGGCCATGGCGTCCAGAACCGCTTCGGTGGTGACCTGCAGGTCGACACCCGCCTGCTCGGCGGCATCGCGCACGTCGGTGTGTTTGTCGAGAGCGGCAGATGTCGCGTACACCTCGAGCACGGTCTCGGGCGCCCAGGCGAGCGCCTCGCGAGCGGCTTGCGGACCTTCGAGCAGGAACAGGCCTGTCTCCTGGCGGGCAGCGCGCTTGCTGAGCTTCGCCACGGCGCGCACCCGGGGCGAACGGGGGTTCTCGAGCACGACCCCAGTGTATGGCGCAGACGGAATGCTTTCCCCACGCCGCGCGAACGACTCGTGGGAACGACGAAACGGGCGCCCTCCGAAGAGGACGCCCGTTTCGAGAAGACGTGTCTTACGCGGTCTTCGCAGCGTTGACGTCGGTCGGCAGCGCGGCCTTCGCGGTCGCGACAAGCGACGCGAACACGGCGGGCTCGTTCACGGCGAGCTCGGCGAGCATGCGACGGTCGACCTGCACACCCGCGAGGCCGAGGCCCTGGATGAAGCGGTTGTACGTCATGCCGTTCGCGCGCGAAGCGGCGTTGATGCGCTGGATCCACAGACGACGGAAGTCGCCCTTGCGCTTGCGACGGTCACGGTACGCGTAGACCAGGGAGTGGGTGACCTGCTCCTTGGCTTTGCGGTACAGGCGCGAACGCTGACCGCGGTAACCGGACGCGCGCTCCAGGATGACGCGACGCTTCTTGTGGGCGTTTACTGCCCGCTTGACTCTAGCCATTTCTCATTCTTCCTAACGTGCGTCGGCGCTCAGAGGCCGAGGAGCTTCTTGGCGACCTTGGAGTCGCCCTTGGCCAGGACCTGCTCCTGGTTGAGGCGACGGGTGCGCTTGGAGGCCTTGCCCTCGAGGTTGTGGCGCATGCCGGCCTGCTGCTTCATGAGCTTGCCGCTACCGGTGAGCTTGAAGCGCTTCTTGGCGCCCGAGTGGGTCTTCTGCTTCGGCATCTGTCTTCCTTCGTTGGGGTTCCCGCCGGAGCGGGAGTCGGGGAGCTTTACTCGGCGGACGCCGGAGCAGCTTCGTCTGTGGGTGCCGAGTCGCCTCGAGCGGCGCTACGCGCGGCTTCACGGTTCGCCGTGCGCTGCGCGTTCTGCTCGGTCTTGACCTCGGACTTGTTCTTGTGAGGGGCGACCACCATCACCATGTTGCGGCCGTCGATCGTGGGGTTCGACTCGACCGTGCCGAACTCGGCGACGTCTTCGGCGAACTTGCGGAGCAGACGGACACCCTGCTCGGGACGCGACTGCTCGCGACCACGGAACAAGATCATGGCCTTCACCTTGTCGCCCGCCTGGAGGAAGCCCTCGGCGCGCTTGAGCTTGGTGATGTAGTCGTGAGCCTCGATCTTCAGACGGAACCGGACCTCTTTGAGGACGGTGTTCGCCTGGTTACGACGCGTCTCTTTGGCCTTCTGAGCGGCCTCGTACTTGAACTTGCCGTAGTCCATGATCTTGACCACGGGCGGCTTCGAGCTCGGCGCGACCTCGACCAAGTCGAGGTCCGCTTCCTGGGCCAGGCGCAGCGCAGCTTCGATTCGGACGATGCCGACCTGCTCGCCGTTGGGTCCGACGAGACGGACCTCCGGGACTCGGATGCGCTCGTTGGTGCGGGGATCGCTGATGCGGAACTCCTCTTTCATACGGGTGGTGGCCGCCGCGATCCGTCGGAATCGCGGGCGAAGAGGAGAGACACGCCACCCGGCACGGTGCTTTCGGCACCGGCTTCTGCACCCAGGCAACCCCGTGGGAAACGGAGCGGAGTGCGGGAACCCGGTAGCCTGGAGCGGCAAGCGCGGGTGGGATGTGATCCTCTTTCGTACGGAGTGAAACACTCCGAAGCCCGCCATAGTCTAGCAGAGAGATTCACGTGGACACGATCCCCTCCGACCAGCCCGCCCACGACCAGGGCACACACCGCCACGGAGCCGAAGACGAGCGTCTCGCCCGCTGGGAGGAGCAGGAGCGTGCAGCCTCTTCCGCCACGCGTGACATCGCCGATGTCCCCGCTGTCGAGGTCATCACCACCGCCGCGGTCCACCTCATGAGCGCCGCCGCGGTCAAGACCGGACTCGCCGACGACCCCGGCCAGCAGCTCGACCTCGACGAAGCCCGCAAGCTCATCAACGCCCTCGCCGGCCTCATCACCGCCGGAGCTCCCGAGATCAGCGACATGCACGCCCGCTCCCTGCGCGATGGCCTGCGGTCGCTGCAGTTGGCTTTCCGCGAGGCGTCGACGATTCAGGACCCCATCGGCAAGGGCCCGGGCGAGAAGTGGACGGGGCCCGTCACGTAAGTCTGTCGTTCTGGGGTACCGGGCTTCGTGATGCCCCCTTCCCAAGGCAAGAGTGGGGCCCCTTCCTCGATTGCCTTGGGAAGGGGGCATCACTGCGCCCTGTGTCGCAGGCCACCTCTTCCGTGACACCCGCGGGGTGTGGGAGCGGGCGACGCCCCGGCTGCTGTCACGAGCACAGGGGATGTCACGAGGACAGGGGTCCGGACGCCGGGGTGGCCTGTTCTCGACGCACCGTCCTGTTCTGGTGACGAGCGGAACGCCCCCGTCAGGACTCGGTGCTGCGGTGGAGCTTCACCGTCAGAGAGTCGACGAGGACAGCGATCCGCTCGTCCGCCGACCAGCGTCGCGCCAGACGCGCCAGCGTGGCATCCAGTTCCTCCTGCTCGAGGCCGGACATGAGCTGCAGGTGCACGACGAGTTCAGGCCCGCGCAGACGCCCGGTCGGGTCTCCCGACTCGACGGCGAGATCGAGGACGGCCAGCTCTCCGGCGATGCTCTCGTGAAGCCCGGTGAAGATCGAGGGCGAGGTGTGCGCGGGCTCCCAGGGCTCGCCCTGAGCGATCGCCCACACGGCCGGACGGCGGATGACGAACTCCGTCTCTGACGCGGGATCGACGACGATGAGTTCGGTGTCCTCCGATGCCGCCGCCAGCGCCGTGCGCCGTCCGTCGGCGGGCACCGGCCGTGCGGTGGCATCCCACGTCTGCAGAGCCGTCACCGAGGTGAAGACCGGGAGCACTTTGCGACCGTCGGGCGCGGCTACCGTCACGATCGACAGTTCCTGGGTCTTGTCGACCTCGAGGCCGTGCGCTCCGATGCCGTGGTCGCCCTTCTCTGCCACCAACGGAATGAGCAAGCGCGCGTCGCGATACGCGTCGACGACGGAGCGGGCATCGCCCTCGCCCGCGCGGAACGCCAGGAGAGCCGCCAGCAGCGCCGGATCGGCGGATCCGTCGTCCCCCGAGTGGGGGTTGGCCGAGAAGCTCCGGCCCTCCCACGGGACGCCTGCGGAATCCGCGTGAGCGCCGTGGGCGTGGCCGTGCGGATCGTCAGTGTCCGGCGACATCCAGCGCCTCGGCCAGGGTGAACTGGCCCGCGTAGAGCGCCTTGCCGACGATCGCGCCCTCGACACCGAGCGGGACGAGCTCGCGCAGGGCCGCGATGTCGTCGAGGCTCGAGACGCCGCCCGAGGCGACGATCGGCTTGGGGGTGCGCTGCGTCATCTCGCGCAGCAGCTCGATGTTGGGGCCGCGGAGAGTGCCGTCCTTCGTGACGTCGGTGACGACGTATCGGCTGCAACCGGCGTCTTCGAGGCGCTCGAGCACCGTCCACAGGTCGCCGCCGTCGCGGGTCCAGCCGCGCGCGGCGAGGGTCGTGCCCCGCACGTCGAGACCGACCGCGATCGCCTCGCCGTAGCGGTTGATGACGTCGGCGGCCCACTCGGGGTTCTCGAGGGCCGCGGTGCCGAGGTTGATACGGCTCGCGCCGCTCTCGAGAGCCGCCTCGAGGGAACGGTCGTCGCGGATGCCGCCGGACAGCTCGACCTGCACGCCCTTGACCTGCTTGATCACTTTGCGCATGACGCTGGCGTTGCTGCCGCGACCGAAGGCGGCGTCGAGGTCCACGAGGTGGATCCACTGAGCGCCCTGCCGGGCGAAGTCCGCGGCGGCATCGACGGGGTCGCCGTAGCTGGTCTCTGTACCGGCCTCACCCTGGGTCAGACGGACGGCCTTGCCGTCGGCGACGTCGACCGCGGGAAGCAGCACAAGTTCGGGCGTGGACGCGAAATCGTTCATGGCTCCTCGCACCCTTCGGCGCATCTCGCCGAGCCGGGGCACGAGGTCACACAGTAGTCGTGCGCAGCCCGTCGATCCAATTGGCGAGCAGACGGATGCCGGCTTCGCCCGACTTCTCCGGGTGGAACTGGGTGGCCGACAGGGGGCCGTTCTCGACGGCCGCCAGGAATGGCGCCCCGTACGTGCACCAGGTCAGAACGGGTTGGGGGAACGGCGGGGCGACCTCGAGCGACCAGTCCTGCGCCGCGTACGAGTGCACGAAGTAGAACCGCTCCTTCTCGAGGCCGTCGAACAGGCGTGACCCGTCACCGGGTGCCACGGTGTTCCAGCCCATGTGCGGGAGCACCGGCGCCTCGAGCTCCGCGACGGTTCCGGGCCACTCCCCCAGGCCGGGGGTGTCGGCGCCGCGCTCGATACCGCGCGCGAACATGACCTGCATGCCCACGCAGATACCCAGGACGGGGCGACCGCCCGCCAGACGACGATCGATGATCTCGCCGCCCCGGCTGTCGTTCAACGCGCCCATGACCGCACCGAACGCGCCGACGCCGGGGACCAGCAGCCCGTCGGCGTCGAGCAGCAGAGAACGGTCGGAAGTCAGCCGCGCGTCGGCGCCCGCCTCGATGAGCGCCTTGACCGCGGAGTGGACGTTGCCCGAACCGTAATCGAAGACGGCGACGACGGGTCTCCGCGTCACAATGCGCCCTTGGTGCTCGGGATGCCGTCGACGAGGGGGTCGAGAGCCTTGGCCTGGCGGAAGGCACGCGCGAGCGCCTTGTACTCGGCTTCGGCGATGTGGTGCGGGTCGCGCCCACCCAGAACACGGACGTGGACGGTCAGTCCGGCGTGGATGGAGAGCGCCTCGAACGAGTGACGCACGAGCGACCCGGTGAAGTGACCGCCGATGAGGTGGTGCTCGAAGCCCGTGGGCTCGCCGGTGTGCACGAGGTAGGGACGACCGCTGATGTCGACCACGGCCTGCGCGAGGGCCTCGTCGAGCGGCACGAGAGCGTCGCCGTAGCGCGCGATACCGGACTTGTCGCCGAGCGCCTGACGGATGGCCTGTCCGAGCACGATCGAGGTGTCTTCGACCGTGTGGTGGGCGTCGATGTGGGTGTCACCCGTGGAGCGGACGCGCAGGTCGGTCAGGGAGTGCTTCGCGAACGCGGTGAGCATGTGGTCGAAGAACGGCACGGTCGTCGAGATGTCGCTGACGCCTCGACCGTCGAGGTCGAGCTCGAGCTCGACGCGGGACTCGCTCGTCTCCCGGGTGATCGAAGCGGTACGGGGCGAGGCGGGGCCGGTCATGATCGCGATCCTACCGAGGCGAGCGCGTCGAGGAATGCGGTGGTCTCGTCGGCCGTTCCCGCAGTCACGCGGAGGTGGTGGGCGATGCCAACGTCTCGAATCAGGACACCCCGGTCGTACAGCGCCTTCCAGGTGGCTGCCGGGTCGTCGACACCGCCGAACAGGACGAAGTTGGTCCACGACTCGTGGGCCGTGTAGCCCAGCGCCGACACCGTCGCCGAGATGCGGTCGCGTTGCGCCACGATGTCGTCGACCATCGACAGCATCGTCTCGGCGTGGCCGAGAGCCGCGGTCGCCGCCGCCTGCGTGAGAGCACTCAGGTGGTACGGAAGACGGACCAGGCGGAGAGCGTCGACCAGCGCGGGGTCGGCCGCGAGGTATCCCACCCGGGCGCCGGCGAAGGCGAAGGCCTTGCTCATAGTGCGCGAGACGACCAGCCGCGGGCGGTCGGGGAGCAGAGAAACCGCCGACGGCTCATCCCGCGGGGCGAACTCTTCGTACGCCTCGTCGACGATCACGATGCCGTCGGTGGCGTCGTACACCGCCTCCACCACGTCGAGGCGCAGAGGCGTTCCCGTCGGGTTGTTCGGCGCACAGAGGAAGACGACGTCGGGCCGCTGCTCGCGCACCTGCGCCGCAGCTGACGCGGGCGAGAGGGTGAAGTCGTGCTCCCGTTCCCCGGTGACCCAGCGCGCACCCGTGGCGCGCGTGAGGATCGGGTACATGGAATAGGTGGGAGCGAAGCCCATCGCCGTACGGCCGGGGCCACCGAAGGCCTGCAAGATGTGCTGGAGCACTTCGTTCGAGCCGTTGGCCGCCCAGATCTGTTCGGGGTTCAGGCCGTGCCCGAGGTATCCCGCAAAGGCCTCGCGCAGTCCGGTGAACTCGCGGTCGGGGTACCGGTTGACGTCCCGAAGCGCCCGAGCGACGGCGTCCAGGATGTCGTCAGCCACCTCGGACGGAACAGGATGCGTGTTCTCGTTCACGTTGAGCGCCACGGGCAGTGCAGCCTGCGGGGCTCCGTACGGGGTCATACCCCGCAGATCGTCGCGAAGAGGAAGGTCGTCGAGGCGTACGGTCACCTCACCCATCGTAGGCGTCGAGCGGAGTCGAGGCGCACGAGCCGCGACCCGTCGTTCAGGCCGCGGGGGCGTACTCGGCGGGGATCGCGATGCGCTGACCCGCTGACACCGAGCCGCCGGGCAGAGCGTTGAGGCGCGTGATCTCTGCCACCACGTCGCGCGGGTCGGCGGAGGGGGCCACGTCTTCGGCGATCGACCACAGGGTCTCGCCGCTCATGACGGTGATCTCGGTGAACGAACCGGCGGGAGCGCCGGCGTCGCCGGAGGCGAGGGCGGATCCGCCACCGACGATCGCCACGGAGAGCACGGCGACGATCGGGAGGGAAACGAGGAACGCCACGACACGACGGCCACGCGCGGTGATGCGCAGGCGAGTGGACGGGGCGGTGAGGGCGATGCTGCTCATGATGTGCTCCTTGGTGGGGAGAGATTCGCACCCCACCCTCGGCCGGGAGGGCGGTGGTGCGAATCTGTATTCCGAATCTATATTCGAACCTGTTCGAGTGTCAAGACCTCGTGTATCGCAGACGAATCGAACGCGACACGCGTGGGCCTCCGTGTCAATCGGGTCGTCGACCGGATACGGTTTCGACACGGAGACCTCATCACCAACCTCCGACATTCGAATTTCCGCCGTGGTTTGCGCGGCGCGAGGGGAGCACAGATGACCGACGCGACGACCGCCGCCGGCCGCGAACGGCCGCAGACCCGGCGGCGCAAGAATCTCAGCGACAAGCAGCTGGCGATCCTCGAAGTGATCCAGCGATCCATCGCGCGGCACGGGTATCCGCCGAGCATGCGCGAGATCGGCGACGCGGTCGGGCTCAAGTCGCTCTCGAGCGTCACCCACCAGCTCAACCAGCTGGAGCTCAGCGGCTACCTTCGCCGCGACCCCGGCAAGACGCGCGCGATGGAGGTGCTCATCGACCTCCCCGGCGCCGCCGCGGAGAACCCCGCCGACGCCGCTCCCGCCCTCGGCGACGCCGCCCTGGTGCCCCTCGTCGGTCGTATCGCAGCCGGCGTGCCCATCACAGCCGACCAGCAGGTCGAGGAGATCTTCCCCCTCCCGCGCCAGCTCGTCGGCAAGGGGGAACTGTTCATGCTCAAGGTCTCGGGCGAGTCGATGATCGACGCGGCCATCTGCGACGGCGACTGGGTCGTCATCCGGTCGCAGGCCACGGCCGAGAACGGCGAGATCGTCGCCGCCATGCTCGACGGCGAGGCGACGGTCAAGACCTTCCGTCGGCGCGACGGCCACACGTGGCTGCTCCCCCGCAACAGCGCGTTCGAGCCGATCCTCGGCGACGAGGCCGTCGTCCTCGGTCGTGTCGTCGCGGTGCTGCGTACCGTCTGAGCCCGACGACTCGAGGCCGGATGCGCACCGAGAGGTGGCATCCGGCCTCTTCCGTTCCACGCGGGTGGATGTCCTAGGCCCTGCCTAGGCTGGGGTCATGGCTGACACCCTTCCCTACGGTTCCTGGCCCTCCCCGATCACGCCCGAGTCCGTCGCGCAGGCGTCACCGCGCGTCGACGGGGCTCGGCTCGTGGGCGACGAGATCTGGTGGGGCGAGTCCCTCCCCCACGAAGCCGGTCGTGTCGCGGTGAAGCGTCACCGGGCCGACGGCTCCGTAGAGACGGTTCTCCCCGCACCCGCCAACGCCCGCTCCGCCGTCCACGAGTACGGCGGCGGCGCGTGGACCGCGTCCGACGATGGCGAGCTGTACTACGTCGAGAAGACCGACCAACGCGTGTGGGCGCTTCGCCCGGGCGGGACCGCGCGACCCCTCACTCCTGCCGACGACGCCGTACGCCACGGCGGCCTCCGCTGGGAGCACGGGGTGCTCCTCGCCATCCGCGAGACACACGGCGCGTCCCGCGTGCCGCGCCGCGAGATCGTGCGCATCCCGCTCGACGGGGCGACGGAGGTGCTCGCCGAGGGCAGCGACTTCCTCGCGCAGCCCGCCCTCTCCCCCGACGGCCGTCGTCTGGCCTGGATCGCGTGGAACCACCCCGACATGCCGTGGGACGCCACGACCCTCCGTGTCGCCGACCTCGAAACGGGGGTCATCCTCGACGTGGCCGGCGGGGAACGACGCGCACCGCTGCAGCCCGTCTGGATCGCGGACGACGAGCTGCTCTACGCCGACGACCCCGAGGGTCGCTGGAACCTCTTCCGCCGTCCTCTCGACGGCGAGGCCCAGCCCCTCGCCCCGGCCGATGCCGACACCGGCGGAGGCCTGTGGGTGCTCGGCACCCGCTGGTTCGGCGCAGCCGCCGACGGACGCGTCGTCGCGGTCCGCACGAACGGGGCAGACGAGATCGTCGAGATCGCCCCCAGCGGCGTGCGCCCGATCGACGTGCCCGTCGTCGCGGGGGCCGCGATCGACGACGTCCGAGGCTCGCGCGTCCTCGTCTCGGGGTCCGACGCTCGCGGACGCTCGGGGCTCTGGCTCGTCGACCTCGACTCCGGCGCGGTGGAACTCGTGACCGGCGGTTCCGGCTCGTGGGGAGACGAATGGATGCCGGCAGCCCGCGCCCTGTCCACCGACGGACCCCATGGCCCGGTGCACGCCTTCGCCTACGCCCCCACCAACCCCGGCGTCGCGCCGGTCGCGGGCGAACGCCCGCCCTACGTCGTCCTCGTCCACGGCGGACCCACCTCGCACGTGGGCCCCGCCCCCTCGGCGAAGACGGCGTTCTTCACCAGTCGCGGTATCGGCGTCCTGGACGTCAACTACGGCGGCTCGACCGGGTACGGCCGCGCGTACCGAGACCGGCTGAGGGGCCAGTGGGGCGTGGTCGACGTCGACGACGTGGCGGCCGCCGCATCCGCCCTCGCCGAGGCGGGGCTCGCCGACCCTGATCGCCTCGCCATCGCGGGTGGCTCGGCGGGCGGCTGGACGGTGCTGGCTGCCGTGACCCGCACCGACGTGTTCTCGGCCGGCATCTCGCGCTACGGCGTCGGAGACGCCCGGGCCCTGGCGGAGGACACGCACGACTTCGAGGCCCGCTACCTCGATGGCCTCATCGGGCCCCTGCCCGAGGCCGAGGCGGTGTACCTCGAGCGCTCACCCCTGGGGCGCCCGGAGCTCTTCCGTGTACCCCTGCTCATCCTGCAGGGCTCGGAAGACCGGGTGGTCCCGCCGTCGCAGGCCGAGGCCATCCGCGATGCTCTGACCGCACACGGCGTGCCGCACGCCTACGTCCTCTACCAGGGCGAGGGACACGGGTTCCGACGGTCCGAGACGGTGATCGACTCGCTCGAGCGCGAACTCGGCTTCCTCGGCGCGGTGTTCGGCTTCGAGACACCGGGCACTCCGGCGCTCGAGCTCGACTGAGTCCGCGCGGGACGCAACGGACGCAGACGTCGCTGCACGCGGAGCGGCCCCGCGTCCGAGAGGACCCACCGCTCCCCCGGGGAGAGGCGACGGGCCCCCGCGCCTACGCGCAGGGGCCCGTGACGCCGCCTCGGGTCAGGCTCCGAATGCCGCAAGCTCCGCCGCGAGACGAGCGCCCACGTGCGCGTGCAGGAACGTTCCGCTCTCGCGGTGCTCCTGCGCCACGATGAGTCCGCTCTCGTGGACGGCTGAGACGAGGTCGCCACGGTCGTAGGGAACGACCGCCTGCACCTCGACCGCCGGCAGCGGAAGGGCGTCCTCGATCGCGGCGCGGAGCTCGTCGATGCCCTCACCCGTCCGCGAGGAGACGAACTTCGCGTTCGGCGCGAGCCCCCGCAGCACGAGGCGGTCGTCTTCGCCGACGAGGTCGGCCTTGTTGAAGACGACGATCTCCTGACCGAAGTTCGCATCGACGTCGCCCATCACGTCGCGCACCGTCATGAGCTGTGCGGCCGGGTCGGGGTGCGAGGCATCGACGACGTGCAAGATGACGTCGGCGTCGCCGACCTCCTCGAGCGTGGACCGGAACGCCTCGACGAGCTGGTGCGGGAGGTTCCGCACGAAACCGACCGTGTCGGTCAGCGTGTACACGCGGCCGTCGCTCGTCTCGGAGCGGCGGACCGTGGCATCCAGCGTCGCGAACAGGGCGTTCTCGACCAGGACACCGGCGCTCGTGAGGCGGTTCAGCAGGCTCGACTTACCGGCGTTCGTGTACCCGGCGATGGCCACCGACGGGATGGTGTGCCGCTTTCGCTCGGCGCGCTTGGCCTCGCGAGCGGGAGCGAAGTCGCGCAGCTGCTTGCGCAGCAGCGCCATCTTCGTGCGGATGCGGCGGCGGTCGAGCTCGATCTTCGTCTCACCGGGTCCGCGTGAGCCCATACCGGCACCGCCGGCGCCGACCTGTCCACCGGCCTGACGCGACATCGAGTCTCCCCACCCGCGCAGACGCGGGAGCAGGTACTCGAGCTGCGCGAGCTCGACCTGAGCCTTACCCTCGCGGCTCTTGGCGTGCTGACTGAAGATGTCGAGGATCACCGTCGTGCGGTCGATCACTTTGACCTTGACGACGTCTTCGAGGGCGCGCCGCTGGCTCGGGGCGAGCTCCGTGTCGGCGATCACGGTGTCGGCACCGACGGCGGCGACGATGTCGCGCAGCTCCGCCGCCTTGCCGCGTCCGACATAGGTCGCCGGGTCCGGATGCGGCCTGCGCTGCAGCACGCCGTCGAGCACCACGGCACCGGCCGTCTCTGCCAGAGCCGACAGCTCGCGCAGGGAGTTCTCGGCATCCGCCTGCTCGCCCTGAGGGTGCACGCCGACGAGCACGACGTTCTCGAGGCGCAGCTGCCGGTACTCGACCTCGGTGACATCTTCGAGCTCTGTGGACAGACCTGCGACGCGGCGCAGCGCCGCACGTTCCTCGCGGTCCCACTGATCGCCGTCGGAGTCGCCGCCGTAGGCCGTGGTGACGTCCTGGAGCGCTTGAGCGGCGCCGAAGACCCGGACCCCGCGGTGCGCTTCGGCGCGCGAGAGCACGCGGTCCACCGGATCCACCGGAGACGCGTCGGTGCTCGGGGGTGTGGTCTGTTCGGTCATGGGTTCCTTCCGTTCGCGGTGTTCCCGCGTGTTCTGGCACTTTATCCGTCCCCGCGGTGCGGCGGACGGTCGGATATCCTGGCGTGATGGGGAGCGAGCACTACTTCAGCGCGTCGCCGTCGAGTCCCGAGCAGCTCCGCCACCTCCGCGTGACGCTGGCCGGTCGAGAGCTCGAGGTGGTCACGGCCGGCGGCGTCTTCAGTCCCGACCATGTGGATGCCGGCACATCGGTGCTGCTCGCGAACACCCCGCCCCCTCCCGCCGGCGGGCACTTCCTCGACCTGGGGTGCGGGTGGGGTCCGATCTCGCTGTCTCTGGCGCTCGCCTCACCGCACGCGACCGTCTGGGCGGTCGACGTCAACGAGCGTGCTCTCGATCTCGTGAGACGCAACGCCGATTCGCTCGGCCTCGACAACCTCAACGCCGTTCGGCCCGAGGATGTTCCCGACGACGTCTCGTTCCGCACCATCCGATCCAACCCGCCGATCCGCGTCGGCAAGTCCGAGCTGCACGGCATGCTGCGGCACTGGATCCCGCGCCTCTCGGAGCGCAGCGACGGCTGGTTCGTCGTGCAGCGCAACCTGGGCTCCGATTCGCTGCAGCGCTGGCTGGCCGCGACCTTCCCCGACGGCTACGGCGTGCAGCGCGCCGCCACCGGCCGGGGCTTCCGTGTGCTGCGCGTCCGCAAGCACGGCTCGCCGCCGAGCGAGCTCATCGACGTCGTCTCCTGACGGCGCGGCGATCCGCCTCACCGAGACCGGATGCCAAGATCGCGCCTCTCACGCGAGACCACCCGACCGCACGAGGCTCGGTCGTATCCCCTCGTGCCCATCGCGCCTGCCCAGGACAGGGCGGCGCGCCTCAGGCCAGCGCGACCTCGCCCGTGAAGACCAGCGACGCGGGACCCGACAGGTAGACGCGACCCTCGGCCACGCGCACACCCAGCGTGCCGCCCGGGGTATCGACCACCCAGGAGTCGGGTGCGGCCGCCCCGGCCCAGTGGCGCACGGCCAGAGCCGCCGCGGCCACGCCCGTACCGCAGCTCAGCGTCTCGCCCACACCGCGCTCGAACACGCGCAAGCGGATCGCCCCGACCCCGTCGCGCACGAGCGGGTCGGCGGGGACGACGAACTCGACGTTCGCGCCGTGAAAGGGCGCCGGGTCAAGCACCGGCTGGTAGGCGAGATCGAGACCCTCGAGTTCGGCGTCCGACGAAAGGGCGACCACGACGTGCGGATTGCCCACGTCGATACCCACCCCCGGTCGCGCGACCGGCAGACCCTTGGCGCGCACGAGGGTCTCATCGCCCTCGATCGCGTAGACGCCCAGGTCGACCTCGTAGCCGCGGTCGCTGCGTGTCAAGGTCTTCACTCCCGCGCGTGTGCCGATGCGCAGGCCCCCGTCGAGCGAGGCGAGACCGGTGTCGCTCAGGTAGCGCGCGAACACGCGGGTTCCGTTGCCGCACATCTCCGCCTTCGATCCGTCGGCGTTGCGGTAGTCCATGAACCACTCGACACCCGCGGCAGCGGCATCCGCCCCCTCGTCGATCGCGGCGCACCGCACCACGCGCAACAGGCCGTCGGCCCCGATACCGAAGTGACGATCGCAGAGCACGGCGATCTGCGCGTCCGAGAGGTCGAGTTCGCCATCGGGGTCGGCCACCACCACGAAGTCGTTGCCGGTGCCGTGGCCCTTGGTGAACGCGAGAGTCGCCATGCGCCCAGTCTAGGGAGGGGGCGCCGTCCGTTCGTCGCTCAGACCGAGGGCGACGGCCCGCCCGGCCCGTCGACGACGAGCCGCTTGCCGGTCGCCCACGTGTCGAAAGGCTCGTAGCCGAGCGCGTCGTAGAAGCCGCGTGCGCCGGCGTTGTCAGGACGCACCATGAGCTGCACCTTGGGGCAGCCCATCGACTCGAGCAGCCGCTCCGCCTCGGCGACGAGGATGCGGCCGATCCCGCGCCCGCGGTGTGAGGCCGCGGCCGCGAGGTAGTACAGCCAGCCACGGTGGCCGTCGTAGCCGGCCATCACACTGCCGACGACCCGGCCGTCGTCGACGGCCACGAGGAAGAGCTCGGGCTGGACAGCGAGCTTGCGGCGGATATCGGCGCGCGGATCGTTCCAGGGCCGCGTGAGACCCGCCTCTTCCCAGAGCGCCACGACGACGTCCTCGTCCGTCGGCGCGAACGCACGGATGTCGATCGTCACGGTTCCTCCCCCGGTCGGGATGCCAGGTGGCCGGCATCCACCGCCCGCGCATCCACCCACCGGGCCGTGTCGTACCGCCGGAACCACGACACCTGGCGACGCGCGTAACGCCGCGTGAGCGCCTGGGTCTCGGCGACGGCCTCGTCGCGGGTCAGCTCGCCCCGCAACTGCCCGAGGGCCTGCGCGTAGCCGATAGCCCGCCCCGCGGTCGCGCCGCGCTCGAGGCCCTGCGCGCGCAGCTGCGCGACCTCGTCGACGAGCCCGTCCGCCCACATGCGCTCGACGCGCGCGTCGAGCAGCGGAACGAGCTCCTCGCGGTCGAGGGCGGTGGCCACGATCCGGGTGTCCGGATGCCAGAACTCCGGCGCCTCGGGAAGGGCACCGCCGTGCGTCTCGCTACCCTGCGCCAGTACCTCGAGGGCGCGGACGACCCGGCGGCCGTTGCGCGGATCGATGCGCTCGGCGGCCGCGGGGTCGGCCTCACGGAGACGAGCGAACAGCACACCCGCACCGTGTCGCTCGAGCTCGTCCTCGAGTTCAGCGCGCAGCTTCTCGTCGCGCGGCGGGAAGCGGAAGTCCCACAGCACGCTCGAGACGTACAGTCCCGAGCCGCCGACGAGGATCACGTCAGCTCCCCGCCGGTGGATCTCGCGGATCGCGGTGCGCGCGGCATCCTGATACCAAGCCACCGCGGCCTCGTCGGTGACCGCAAGGGCGTCGAAAAGATGATGCGGGATGCCACGACGCTCGGACTCGGGGAGTTTGGCGGTGCCGATGTCCATGCCGCGATACAGCTGCATCGCGTCGGCGTTGACGATCTCGACCGGCCGACCGCCGGCCGCCAGAGCCTCGGCGAGATCGAGCGAGAGCCCGGTCTTGCCCGTGCCCGTCGCACCGACGACGGCCCACAGGACCGGCGCGGTCACACGCCGACGCGGAGGGTGGGAAGGCCCAGCGACACCGCGCGCGGGGCACCGCTCTCGCCCGCCGGCGCCGGGATGCCGCAGGACTCGGCCTGCGACCGATCCCACGCGTCGCCCGCGCGCGTCCGGCGAATGCGCAGCGGTGCTCCGTCGGGCGCATCGGCGAGCAGATGGAAGGGCGCCGCGTGCGTCACCGTGACGGACACCACGTCGCCAGGGCGCGGGAGCGGCGAGCCCTCCGGCAGCTCGAAGTGCACCAGGCGGTTGTCTTCGGCTCGGCCGGTGAGACGGTGGGTCGAGGCGTCCTTCTTGCCCTCGCCGGCAGAGACGAGCACCTCGAGCGTGCGGCCGAGCTGCTTCTGGTTCTCTTCGGCGGCGATGCGGTCCTGCAGCGCGAGCAGACGCTCGTAACGCTCCTGCACGACCGCCTTCGGCACCTGATCGGCCATGGTGGCCGCGGGAGTGCCCTCGCGGATGGAGTACTGGAACGTGAAGGCGCTCGAGAAGCGCGCGGCCTCGACGACTCGAAGCGTCTCTTGGAAGTCCTCCTCGGTCTCACCGGGGAAGCCGACGATGATGTCGGTCGTGATGGCCGCGTTCGGGATGCGCTCACGTACACGGTCCAGAATGCCGAGGAACTTCTCGCTACGGTACGACCGGCGCATCGCCTTGAGGATGCGGTCCGAGCCCGACTGCAACGGCATGTGCAGCTGCGGCATGACCGCGGGGGTCTCTGCCATCGCCGCGATCACGTCGTCGGTGAAGGCAGCCGGGTGAGGACTCGTGAAGCGGATGCGCTCGAGGCCCTCGATCTCGCCCGCCGCACGCAGGAGCTTGCCGAACGCCAGACGGTCGCCGAACTCCACGCCGTAGGAGTTGACATTCTGCCCCAGCAGGGTGACCTCGATGGCGCCATCGTCCACGAGCAGGCGGATCTCGTTCAGGATGTCGCCGGGGCGACGGTCCTTCTCTTTGCCGCGCAGGCTCGGCACGATGCAGAACGTGCAGGTGTTGTTGCAGCCCACCGAGATCGACACCCACCCGCTGTGAACGGAATCGCGCTTCGTCGGCAGCGTCGACGGGAAGATCTCGAGCGACTCCAGGATCTCGAGCTCGGCTTCGCCGTTGTGACGGGCGCGTTCGAGCATGCCGGGGAGCGAGCCCATGTTGTGCGTACCGAACACCACGTCGACCCAGGGGGCCTTCTGCTGAACCGCGTCCTTGTCCATCTGGGCGAGGCAGCCGCCGACGGCGATCTGCATCCCGGCGTGCGCGTCCTTGCGTGATTTGAGGTGGCCCAGCGTTCCGTAGAGCTTGCCGGCGGCGTTGTCGCGCACCGCGCAGGTGTTGATCACCACGACGTCGGCTTCCGTGCCGGCATCCGCTCGGACATACCCGGCGCTCTCGAGCGAGCCCGAGAGCCGCTCCGAATCGTGCACGTTCATCTGGCAGCCGAACGTACGGACTTCGTAGGTGCGCGGACCGTCGACGCCGTGAGCGGCGATGGACGGCGCGATCAGCGTCGGGGTCGAGACAGGGGTGGTCATGATGCGAGCAAGTCTAAACGCCGCCCCTGCGACGGACGTCTGATCGTCCGCACTCGTCCTCCCGCGGCGGACGCACCGATCGGCGCTTATCGGGTCAAAGGATGCGCAATCGGAATGATGCCGCGCGCTCCTCCTCGGTACGTTGGGGACACGTCAACGTCCGCGAGGTCTGCGGGCGGTCTCCGGGGGGAGAAATCATGGGGGAAGACCGTTCGACGAGGTGGTCGAGGGGGCTGGTCGGAACGGACCGGGATGCCGCGGCGCTGGCGCAGCGAGCGCGGAGCGGAACGTCGCTGATCCTGGCGGGACCGCGTGGGAGCGGACGCAGCTACCTTCTGCGCGCCGTCGCCGCTGAGCTGGAACGGGACGACGCCCTGGCTGTCGATCTGCGCACCTCCCCTGCGCTCACCCGCGTCGACTTCGGAGCGATCGACGCTTCAGGACACGCTGGGCTCCGCAGCCTCGCGGACCGCAGCGCCACCACTGTCGTCGAGGGAGTGGTGGTCGTCGACGACGTCGACTTGCTCGATGCGGCGTCGGCGCGAGCTCTCGCTCGGGGCATCGCCGCCAACCGCGTGATCGCAGTGATCGGGCTGCGGACGGCGCGTGCTGGATCGACCGGTCTCCCCGACGACGTGGGCGTCGTCCGCCGAACCGTTCTCGACCTCTGGCTCGATGGATTCGCGCACCGGATCGACCTCGCCGACCTCGGCAACGACGACGCCCTCGACATGATCGACCTCTTCCCGGGAGCCGACGTTCTCGACAGCTCCACCCGTGCCGGGATCGTCTGGCGGGCCGATCGGTCCCGGACCCTTCTTCGACACCTCATCGTCGAGGCGATCGATGCCGCCCGAGCCGGACGTGACCCGCTGAGAGAGCTGCAGACAGTGGATCCACGCAGTCGGCTCGCCATCGCCGTGTCCGAACACGTCGCCGACTTCTTACCGGAGGATCTCGCGTGCCTCGCCGCGGTGCGGCGACTGCCTCACCTCGAGCTCGCGGTCGCCGCGCGACTGCTCGATGCCGAGAGGATTCAGGCTCTCGTCGCGAGGGGTCTCCTGCACGCCGACGCTTCCGCCGATCGCCGCCTCACTGCGAACGATCTCATCGCCCAGCAGGCGCAGAGGCAGCTCGGTGCGGCTCGGGTCGACGAGGTGGTGGAGTCGGCGGGACATCGCATGCTGAGGGAATCGGCTGAGTGGTGGAGTCCGGCTGTCGCCATCTCGGTCGCGGAGCGCTGGCACCGGCATGGGAGCTCCTCGTCAGGCGAGGCAGACTGCTCCCCCGCACTGCGCGCCCGTGTCGCGCTCGACGCTGCTCGAGAGGCCAACGACCGAGGTGACACCGCACGCGCGGCGGCGTACGCCGCTCGGGGCCTTCGAGCGATGGAGGATCCCGAACTCCGACGGGAGGCGCATCTCGCCGCCGATCGGCCGGACCCGATGCCGGGGGCCGCCGAGATGACGAGTACCGACACACGGCGACGTGACGCGCGGTCCCGCGCGACACGACCTCCCCGCGGCACGACCGGCCACCGCGTCGCGGCGTCGACGCTCGCCGATGAGCGCGTCGACGTTCTGCTGCAAGACGCCGTTCATGCAGCCGCCGACATGGACTGGGCCCGGGCGGTGACCGAGACCGAGAACGCGCTCGCGGAGACCTCCGCGTCCCCGGCGGCTCGACTACGCGCCCTCGTCGCCGCGGGATCCGCACTGACGTTCCGGGGAGATTGGCGTCAAGCCCAGAAGCACTTCCGATCGATCGAGCGTGTCCTCGACGCCCGTCGATGCCCGGAGGGCATAGGGGTGCGCGACCGCCTGATGGCTCTGCTCACCATGCTCGCCTGCCATCAGATCGCCGGCGCCGACGGCACGGCAATGCGCAAGCGACTCGAGGACGAGACGAGCATCGCCGTCCGAGAGGGGGAATCGGCGGACCTCTCGGTCGCCGGCGCCGCCTGCGCGATCGCATTCGCGTGCGTCGGCCGTCCCGAGGCATCGCAACGGGAACTCGCCTCTGCGCTTTCGCGGGAGTCGACGATGGTGCCTCCCTTGCACGCGGCCATGATCGAGCTCGCCGTGGCTGACGAGCTCGCCATGGCGGGCCGCACGAGGCAGGCTCGGGCGATCCTGAACAGCCTGCGAACGCAACCCGTGCCACTGTTGGTGCGCAGCCGACTGTATGTGGAGACGACCATTCTCACGGCGGAGGGACGGATCAACGGAGCGCGGCGAACCGCCCGGGCCGCGGCCGACCTCTCGTGCGGGCGCTCCACCGCCGCGCTTCGCATTCGAGACCTGTTCCGGCTGGTGACCCTCGGAGAGGCCGAGGAGGGGGAGATAGACGAGCTCGTGCAGCTCGCCGCCACCACCGACCTTCCCCTCGCCTCCGCGGCCGTGCGCCGAGCGACGGCGCGCACCAGCGTGGAAGCGCGATCTCCGGTCGACGAGCTCCGACTCCACGACCTGTGGTCCGCCCCCGACACACCCGCGTCCCGCACCGCCGTCGTCGCTGCGCGCAGCACCTCGCGAGACACACCGACCGAGGCGATCGACGACCTCACGGCGCGCGAGCGCGAGATCGCGCTCCTGGCCGACGAGGGTCTGAGCAATCGCGAGATCGCTCAGCGCCTGTTCCTGTCGATCCGGACGGTCGAGTCGCACGTCTACCAAGCGCGGATGAAGGTGGGAGCACCCTCGCGGCGGGAACTCGGCCGTTTCGTGGCAGCGGCGTCCGGCGCCGGTAGCTGAGAGGCGGCGTCGACCACGGAAGGCTCGGCGTCAGCGATCGGGCGTGAACCTCACACCCGAAGCGGGACGCGAGAACGACCGGGTCCGCCCGATCCCCGCCTCATCGAGAGCTGATCGCGCGGCCGTGAGAGCGACCGACGACGGGTACCCGCGTCGCGACAGCTGACCGGCGAGGCGTCGGAGAGCCGCGTCGTAGTCCTTGCCCTCGACTCCTCGCACCTTCGACCGAGCGAAATCGAGTGCGCGTTCGGCGTCGTCGTCGGGGAGGGCGGCGAGGACGGCCTCGGCGACCTCCCTGGGAATGCCGCGCTTGCGTAGGGTCTCGGCGACGGCGCGTCGCCCCTCGCCTTTGCGCTCGACCGCCGACATCGCCAGTTGCTCCGCGAATGCGACGTCATCGAGGTACCCGAGGTCGACGAAGTGGTCGACGAGTTCGTCCGCGGTCGAGTCATCGGCACCCTCGACGCCGCGCACGACGGTCCGGGCCTCAGACAGCGACAAGGATCGCGAGCGAAGCTTGCGCAGGAGAACCGCTTCCGCCCGCTCACGGACCTCTGCCCGCTCCGGGAGAGACTCGTCGTCACCGGTGTCGTCACCGACGACGGAGAGTCGGGGACGCCCCGCGATAGGGGCGACCGCCCCTTTCACACCGGGCATTCCGGTCGAGTCGTCCGCGATGGCCTCGTCTCGGCGCGAGGGGTGGTCGCCGCCCGGCCGGACACCCGCCCCGAAGAGAGGGATGACCGGAGCAAGATCGGTATCGTCCACGGCTCGAAGCTCACGGCGCGTCGGAGACTCGTCGAGTCCGCCCCAGTCCTTCTTGCTTCCCCGTTCACAGCTGTCACCGAGACTCCGGTCGTCGCCCACTTCCTCGGACGGGCGACGACCGGAGCCCCGCGTGTCGTCGGTCATCAGGCCGGGCGCCGTGCGGCCAGCTCGTCGTCTGCCGGCGCAGCAACGGCGGGAGCGCCTCCGATGCCCATCTTGGTCTTGATCTTCGTCTCGATCTCTTCCGCGATGTCGGGGTTCTTGATGAGGAAGTTGCGCGCGTTCTCTTTCCCCTGACCGAGCTGCTCACCCTCGTAGGTGTACCAAGCGCCCGACTTCTTGACGATGGCGTGCTCGACGCCGAAGTCGATGAGGCTTCCCTCACGCGAGATACCGACGCCGTACAGGATGTCGAATTCCGCCTGCTTGAAAGGCGGGGCCATCTTGTTCTTCACGACCTTGACGCGCGTACGGTTGCCCACCGCCTCGGTGCCGTCCTTCAGCGTCTCGATGCGACGGATGTCCAGTCGCACCGACGCGTAGAACTTGAGCGCCTTTCCACCGGCCGTGGTTTCCGGCGAACCGAAGAAGACACCGATCTTCTCGCGCAGCTGATTGATGAAGATCGCGGTGGTCTTCGTGGTGTTCAGTCCACCGGTGAGCTTACGGAGGGCCTGCGACATGAGGCGGGCCTGGAGACCGACGTGCGAGTCACCCATCTCACCCTTGATCTCGGCCTCGGGAACGAGTGCGGCGACCGAGTCGATGACGACGAGGTCGATCGCGCCGGAACGGATCAGCATGTCGGCGATCTCGAGCGCCTGCTCGCCCGTATCGGGCTGGGAGACGAGGAGGGCGTCGATGTCGACACCGAGCTTCTTCGCGTACTCGGGGTCGAGTGCATGCTCGGCATCGATGAAGGCGGCGATTCCGCCGGCACGCTGCGCATTCGCGATCGCGTGAAGCGTCAGCGTGGTCTTTCCCGAGGACTCCGGGCCGTAGATCTCGATGATGCGGCCACGAGGGAGCCCACCGATACCGAGAGCGACGTCGAGAGCGACGGAGCCGGTGGGGATGGTCTCGATGGGCGCTCGATCGTCGCTGCCCAGTCGCATGACCGAGCCCTTTCCGAACTGACGGTCGATCTGAGCCAGCGCGGACTCGAGGGCCTTTTCGCGCTCTGCAGGTGAGGGCATGACGTCTTCTTTCTTCTCGCGTTCCGGTCGCCTATAGGCTGTCGCGCCTCCCACCGACGGTGGGTTCACCCGACAAGGCGTTCAGAGTGTCGTTCGACATCTCTCACGTTAGAGAGGGCCTCCGACATTGGCTTCGGAGAACCCCCCGGCCGTGGACAGACGAGGAACAAACCCTGGTGTGAAGGAGCCTACGCCGGTTTCGAACGTAGATTCGAGGACACGCCGAAAGAACGGTGTCGACAGCCGAAAGCCTCGGCGGCACGCCGTCGGACGCACGAAGACGCTTCAGGAGCGCCGCGGCTCCAACCGACCCACTCCGTAACGACGGGTGGCGGGAACGTCCGTCTCTTCGCACAGTGCAAGCCAGACGTCTCGCGGGTCGACGCCCGCCGCGAGAGCGTCGACGCTGGTGCGCCCGCCCACCGACGACAACACGAGATCGGTCAACAGCGAACCCCCGCGCGCGCCGAATTCGTCACGGACGGCGCGATCGAACTCGCTACGACGCACGAGCGTCGCTCAGCGGAGCGAGAGCTCGGGCTCGACGGAGGCGACGAGCTCGTCGGGCACCACGTCGGGGAAGGTCTGCAAGCCCTCGAGCACCGAGAGCCGGTCGCCGACTTCGCGCATGATGGTCGAGATGGGAACGTCGAGGGCTTCCGCGACCGAGGCGAGGATCTCGCTCGACGCTTCCTTCTGACCGCGCTCCACCTCGCTGAGGTAACCGAGGGCGACGCTCGCGCGGCTGGCGACCTGGCGGAGGGTACGACCCTTCTGCTGGCGGAGGTCACGCAGGACTTCGCCGATCTCTTGACGAACCAGGATCATGTTGGGGCCCTCCTCACTGCTGATTCCGTCGCCGCCCTCCGTGGACGGCTGTGAAACACCTTCTGTGGTCACCCTAATGCTGTGCGCTGTGCACCGGATGGGAATCGCTACACGAAACCGGGATATGCGATGATTTGTTCCCGTTTTCGTCGACCGGGTACGCCGACGTCTTCACAAGGCCGCCAGCGCCCGCCGAATCGCCAGGTGGGCCGTCTCACGGCGGATGCGCTCACGGTCGCCGGCGATGACCAGGGAGTCGACCCGCGTGCCCAACGGCGTCGACACGGCGATGTGCACCGTGCCGACCGGCTGCCCATCCTGCTCTTCGGGGCCCGCGACGCCCGTCGTGGCGATCCCGACGTCGGTGGGCACGCCGTCTCGACCCAAGACGTCGCGCACGCCGCGGGCCATCTGACGCGCCACACGAGGGTGCACAGCCCCGTGCGCCTCCAGCAGCGTCTGGTCAACGCCGAGCAGACCGTGCTTCAGGTCGGTCGCGTACGCGACCACTCCCCCGCGCACCGTGCGCGAGGCGCCGGGGATGTCGACGAGCGAAGACACCACGAGTCCACCGGTCAAAGACTCCGCCACGCCGATCGTCCACCCCAGCTCGACGAGGCGCTCCAAGAGGACGGCAGCGCTTTCACGAGGTGTCCGGACGAGGGTCTCGTCGAGGTCGTCGGGAACGCCGTCGATCACCGTGCCGCTCGCTTCTTCCGCGCCGCCCGGACCTCGGTCACGACGTAGTCGAGTCCGGAAGCGATCGTGAGGACGACCGCGATCGTCATCGTGATGACGCCCGCCCACCAGACGGTGGCCTGCCACGCACCCGCACTCGACACCGACGCGAACGGGATCAGAGCGATCGAGAGAGCGATGGCTTGGAAGACCGTCTTGAGTTTGCCCATCCATGCCGCCGCCAGCACGTGATCGCTCACGACGAGGAAGCGGTAGACGGTGATGCCGATCTCGCGTACGAGCACCACGATGGTGACCCACCAGGGAAGCTCACCCAGGATCGACAGTCCCACGAAGGCGAGTCCCGTCAGGGCCTTGTCGGCGATGGGGTCGAGGAGCTTTCCGAGGTCGCTGACGATGTCGTACCTGCGGGCGATGTAACCGTCGATGCCGTCGGTGGCGATGGCCACGATGAACAGCACGGCGGCTGCCCAGCGGAGGCCGCCGTCGGCGCCCGCGTCGACGAGAAGGAGCCAGAGGAAGACCGGCGCGCAGACGATGCGCGCGATGGTGATCGCGTTGGGCAGCTGCGGGTGCACGGCCATCAGTCGCGACCCGTCAGCTGCCAGGCGTCCTCGGAGCCCTCGTCGTCGTCGGCGTTCACCACGGGCAGACCCTCGAACTGCGCCTCGATGGGATCGGAGCCGTACCGGTCGTCGGCGCCGGGTGCGGGGGCTGCCGGAGCGTCATCGCCTCGAAGACGCGCGAGCACCGCGGGGAGTTGTTCGTTGGTCACCATCACGTCGCGCGCCTTCGACCCCTCGGACGGTCCGACGATCTCGCGGGATTCCAGGAGGTCCATGAGACGACCCGCCTTCGCGAAACCGACGCGGAGCTTGCGCTGCAGCATCGAGGTCGAGCCGAACTGGGTCGACACCACGAGCTCGGCGGCGGCGAGCAGCAGCTCGAGATCGTCGCCGATATCGGCGTCGATCTCTTTCTTCTCGGCGGCGGCCTGCACGTCGGAGCGGTACTCGGGCCGCGCCTGCTGAGTGACGTGCGCGACGACCTTCTCGATCTCCTGCTCGCTCACCCACGCGCCCTGCACGCGAAGAGCCTTGGAGGCTCCCATCGGCAGGAAGAGACCGTCTCCCTGCCCGATGAGGCGGTCGGCACCGGGCTGGTCGAGGATGACGCGGGAGTCGGTGACGCTGGTCACCGCGAATGCCAGGCGTGAGGGGACGTTCGCCTTGATCAGCCCCGTCACGACGTCGACCGATGGACGTTGGGTGGCGAGGACGAGGTGGATTCCGCTCGCGCGGGCGAGCTGGGTGATGCGCACGATCGAGTCTTCCACGTCACGCGGGGCGACCATCATGAGATCGGCGAGCTCGTCGACGACGACCAGCAAGTAGGGATACGGCTTCAGCACCCGCTCGCTGCCGGCCGGCAGCGTGATCTCTCCCGCGACCACGGCGCGGTTGAAGTCGTCGATGTGGCGGAAGCCGAACGACGCGAGGTCGTCGTACCGCATGTCCATCTCTTTCACGACCCACTGCAGCGCCTCGGCCGCTTTCTTGGGGTTCGTGATGATGGGGGTGATGAGGTGCGGCACGCCGGCGTACGACGTCAGCTCGACGCGCTTCGGGTCGATCAGCACCATGCGCACGTCGGAGGGTTTGGCGCGCATCAGCAGGCTCGTGATCATGGAGTTCACGAAGCTCGACTTACCCGAGCCGGTGGAACCGGCCACCAGAAGGTGAGGCATCTTCGCGAGATTGGCGACGACGAACCCGCCGCCGACGTCCTTTCCTACGCCGATGGTCATCGGGTGCGTGGACGAGGTCGCGGCATCCGAGCGGAGGATGTCGCCGAGGGTCACGATCTCACGGTCGGCGTTGGGGATTTCGACACCGATCGCGCTCTTGCCCGGGATGGGCGCGAGAATGCGCACCTCGTTGGAGGCGACGGCGTAGGCGATGTTGTTGGTCAACGCGGTGATGCGCTCGACCTTGACCCCCGGACCGACCTCGATCTCGTATTGGGTCACTGTCGGGCCGCGCGAGAACCCAGTCACGCGCGCGTCGACCTTGAACTGCTCCATGACGCTCTCGATCGCCGCGACCACGGCGTCGTTCGCCGCCGAGCGCGCCTTCGGCGGCGTCCCGGCGGCGAGGGCGGTGACCGCGGGAAGGCGGTAGTTCGCCGCGGGGGGCGCACCGGCATGGTCTCCGCCGAGACCCGAGATCCCGGGGAGATCGTCGTCGGGTGCGTGTTCGAGGGGCGAATCGTCGTGCAGACCACGACCCGCCGCGGCACCCGCCAGAGCCGTGGCGTCGAACACCTCGGTCAAGGCATCGGGCGTCGGGGGCAGGGGCGGCGGCGTGGGACGGGTCGTCGGCTCGGGCTCGACCACCGCGGATTCGAAGCCGCCCTGCGTCGTTCCGGGCGACAGCAGCTCGGTCAGGTCGTTCGACCCGAGGGAGCCGTCGGTCTCTTCTTCGCGACCCGTCTTGTTTCGGCGCCACCACGGCAGCGACTTCTCGCCCGATTCCTCGTCGGAGTCACCCGCGGGCAACACCTGGGTCGCGGCAGTCTCGTCGCGTTCGGCACGCTCGGCCCCGAACATCCAGGCGTACAGGTCGCCCAGGCGGCGTCCGATGCGATTCGGCGGGGTCTTGGTGAGGATGAGGATGCTCAACACCGCGAGCACGGAAAGAGCGATGTACGCCCCGACGTTCTGAAGCACGAGCGCGAGCGGCTCTCCGACGATCCAACCCGCGAGCCCGCCGGCAGGACTCAGCGCCGGCAGACCACCGATGTTCGGTGCGGGGCGACCCCCCGCGACGTGGCAGAACCCCGCAACCGTCACGACGAACAGGGCGAAACCGATTCCCACGCGGCCGTTGTCGTGCACCGAGGCCGGGTGGCGGAACAGCCAGCCCGCCAGGAGGATCAGCAGAACCGGCAGAACGAAGGCGACCCGGCCCACCAGTCCGCCGAAGCTGTACGCGCTGATCAGCGCAGCGGCATCCGTCCCGATGAAGAACCACTCGACCACCGCACCGAGAGCCGCGAGCACGACGAGGAAGAACGGGAAGCCGTCGCGTCGCTGATCGCGCTCGAGGTTCTCGGGGCCGAAGGCGCGGAACATGCCGCCCACGCCGTGCGCGACCGCCATCCACGCGCGGGCCGCCGCAGCAGGCTTTTCGGGCTCGTCGACGTAGCGCTTGGGCGCCGGGGCTGCGCGCTTCGACGCGGGCGGCGTGGACTTCGCGCGCGACGACCCCTTGGCGGGAGCGCGGCCGCCGGACGGTGACGAGGTACGAGGCATTCCTCCACGGTAGGCCGACCCTCCGACATTCGGGCGTACCGACGCGGACTTCAGCCCAGGCGCTTGACCATGACGTCGCGCCCCATGCCCTTCCGCACGACGGCGAAGCCCTCCGACCGGTACAGGGAGAGCGCGTAGTTGTCACGCTCGACGCTCAAGCTGATGCGCACGAATCCCTGCACGCGGGCGTGATCGACCAGGCGCTGCAGCAGTGCACGACCGGTGCCGTGCGCGCGCCAGACGGGGCGCACGCCGATGATGAGCTCGGGCACCCCCGTGCCGACCCACCCGAAGCCGGGTTCGTCGCGGGGAAGCATGCGGTACCACGCCGCCCCGACGGGCTCGCCGCTCGGCGACTCGGCGACGAACCCCGCGTCGCCGGGGCGCATCCACCCCGCGATGTAGCGGCGGTACTCCGGGCTGCTGACGATCTCGTGACGCGGCCGCGAGACACCCGCGCGCCACGTCGCGGCCTCGACCGTCATGTCGGCGAGGAAGGCGCCGTCGGAGGCGAGCGCCGCACGGATCGGGAGACCGGGCATGCCCGAATGATAGCGAGCGCCCGCGGGGAACGGGAACGACGAAGCGCCGCGGGCGAACCCGCGGCGCTTCGATCAGAATCAGGCCTCGATGACCATCGGCACGATCATGGGCCGCCGACGCAGCGACTGGTTGACCCAGCGACCGATCGTGCGACGGACGACCTGCGAGAGAGCGTGGTTGTCGCGCACCCCCGACTTCGCGGCCTCCGCGAGGGCCGCGGCGATCTTCGGCTTGACGCTGTCGAACACATTGTCGGCCTCGGCGAAGCCGCGCGCGTGGATCTCCGGACCGGAGATGACGCTGCCGGTCGCGGAATCGACGACGACGATCACCGAGATGAAGCCCTCCTCACCCAGGATGCGACGATCCTTCAGATCGGCATCCGTGATCTCGCCCACCGACGAGCCGTCGACGTAGACGAAACCGATGTCGACCTGACCGACGACCTCGGCGACGCCGTCGCGCAGGTCGACGACCGTGCCGTTCTCACCGAGGATCGTGTTCTTCTCGGGAATGCCGGTCTCGCGTGCGAGCTTCGCATTCGCCATGAGGTGGCGGTACTCGCCGTGCACGGGAAGCACGTTCTTGGGCTTGAGGATGTTGTAGCAGTAGAGCAGCTCGCCGGCGGCAGCGTGGCCCGAGACGTGCACCTTGGCGTTGCCCTTGTGCACGACGGTCGCCCCGAGCTTGGTCAGCCCGTCGATCACACGGTAGATCGCGTTCTCGTTCCCGGGGATCTGACTGGATGCCAGGATGATCGTGTCGCCCTCGCCGGGCTCGATCGCGTGGTCGAGGTTGGCCATGCGACTGAGCACGGCCATCGGCTCGCCCTGCGAACCGGTCGACATGTAGACGATCTTGTCGTCGGGCAGGTCGCGCGCCTTCTTGTAGTCGATCAGCACGCCATCGGGGACGTTCAAGTAGCCCAGATCGGCGGCGATGCCCATGTTGCGCACCATGCTGCGGCCGAGCAGCGCCACCCGACGACCGTTGGCGTGGGCGGCGTCCAGCACCTGCTGCACGCGGTGCACGTGACTGGAGAAGCTCGCCACGACGACGCGACGCGGAGCGCGGGCGATGACCTGGTCGAGCACGGGGCCGATGCCCCGCTCCGTGGGGGTGAACCCGGGGACGTCCGCGTTGGTGGAGTCCACCAGGAAGAGGTCGACGCCCTCCTCGCCCAGGCGGGCGAAGGCGCGCAGGTCGGTGATGCGGCCGTCGAGCGGCAGCTGGTCCATCTTGAAGTCGCCGGTGGCCAGCACGAGCCCGGCGGGCGTGCGGATCGCGACGGCGAGCGCGTCGGGGATGGAGTGGTTCACGGCGATGAACTCGAGATCGAACGGGCCGACCTTCTCGTGCTGACCCTCCGTGACCGTCAGCGTGTACGGGCGGATGCGGTGCTCTTTGAGCTTCGCCTCGATGAGCGCGAGCGTCAGGCCCGAGCCGATGAGGGGGATGTCGCCCTTGAGCTTGAGGAGGTAGGGAACGGCGCCGATGTGGTCTTCGTGACCGTGCGTGAGAACGACACCGACGATGTCGTCGAGGCGGTGCTTGATGGGCTCGAAGTCGGGCAGGATCAGGTCGACGCCGGGCTGGTGCTCCTCGGGGAAGAGCACGCCGCAGTCGACGACGAGCAGCTTGCCGTCGTACTCGAAGACAGTCATGTTGCGGCCGACTTCGCCGAGACCGCCGAGCGGGATGACGCGGAGGGTACCCGCGGCGAGCGCGGGCGGGTCGAACGGGGTAGTGGGCATATGAGCCTCCTCGGACACCGCCTCGCGGCATCCCTTCGTGTGGCGTCCCTGGCCGCGGTTCGGCGGACGCCGATGCTTATCTCGTGGTGCCGTGCACCTTCGGCAGGGCACCGCCGGCGGCCGCGTTGCGGTCGGGGCGGAAGTTGGAGAAGTCGGCGCCGGCCACGTCCTTCACGAGGGCCAGCTCGTCTTCGATGACGGCGGCTTCCCACTCCTCCGGCCCGACGAGGGGCAGGCGGACGCGCGGGCTGCCGATGCGGCCGAGGCCGTGGAGGATGTACTTCGCCGCGACCGTGCCGGGCACGTGCGTCATGACGGCGCGGACCAACGGCTCGAGACTCTTGTGCGCGGCCGTGGCCGAGGCCAGATCGCCCGCGTTCACGGCGTCCACGATCGTGCGGTAGGGCGTCGCGGTGATGTTCGCCGTCACACCGATGAGGCCGGAAGCCCCGATCGACAGGTGCGGCAGCACGTTGGCGTCGTCTCCCGAGAAGTACATGAGGTCGGTCTGGTTCAGCACGCGGCTGACCTCGCTGAAATCGCCCTTGGCGTCCTTGATGGCGAGGATGTTCGGGTGCTTGGCGAGACGCAGGATCGTCTCGTACTTGATGGGCACACCGGTTCGACCGGGAATGTCGTAGAGGATCACCGGCAGGTCCGTCGCGTCCGCGACGAGACGGAAGTGCGTCAGGATGCCGGCCTGGGTCGGCTTGTTGTAGTACGGCGTGACGATCATGATGCCGTCGGCGCCGGCCTTCTCGCTCGCCTTGTAGAGCTCGATCGCGTGCGCGGTCTCGTTCGACCCGCCGCCCGTGATGATCTTGGCGCGACCGGCCGAGACGCTCTTTCCGACCTCGACGAGACGCAGCTTCTCGGGGTCCGTGAGGGTCGAGGTCTCACCCGTGGTGCCGGTGACGACGATGCCGTCGGCTCCGGCGGTGATGACGTCGTCGATGTGCTTCTCGGTGGCGGGCCAATCGACTTCGCCGTCGGCGGTCATCGGGGTGATGAGCGCGACGAGCACCTGACCGAAGGGATTGCCGGAGTGCGTCATGGGTCCAGGTTATCGGTTCACGGCGTTCCACCCTCGGCGTCGCCCGCAGCTCGGGTGAACAATGCGTGACAGCGACCGCGTCCTAGGGTGGGCGTCATGGCCTGGACCACCCGCTCATCGCGCACCGTCTACGAGAATCGCTGGATGCACGTGCGTGAGGACGAGGTGACCGGCCCCCACGGCGACGGGATCTACGGCGTCGTGCGGATGCAGCACCCCGCGGTGTTCGTCGTGGCCCTCGACGAGCGGGAGCGCGTGTGCTTCGTCGAGCTCGAGCGCTACACGACCGGGCGCTCCCTCGAGGTTCCCGCGGGCGGCTCCGACGGGGAGGATCCCCTCGAGGCCGCGAAGCGCGAACTGCTCGAGGAGACCGGGGTCACGGCATCCGAGTGGAGCTCGCTGGGCCGGATGAATGCGCTCAACGGCATCGCAGACGCTCCCGAGTACGTGTTCCTCGCGCGGGGGCTGACGACGACGGATGCCACGGCCTCGCAGCACGAGGAGGGCATCGACGCCGTGCGGTGGATCCCCTTCGCCGAGACGCTCGATCTCATCGCGAGCGGGGAGGTGTCGGACGGCGAGACGATCGGCGCTCTCGCCCTGGCGGGAATCCGGCTGGGCCGTTTCCGCTGAGCCCGTGCGGGGGCGCAGTTCAGCGTCCGCGCGAGGCGGCGCGCACGACCATGGCGTCGGGAAGCAGGCGCGAGGCGGCGACGAGCACCCTGTACCGCCACGACGGCACCGACACCGAACGACCGCGAGCGGCGTCGCGCAGGCCCTCGCGGACCACGTGCTCGGCGTCGAGCCACATGCCCGCAGGTACGCCCTCTCGGCCGGGCGGCAGGCCGAGGCGCTCGTGGAAGTTGGTGTGCACGAACCCGGGGCACACCGCGGTCACGCTCACACCGCGCGGGGCGTAGACGACGTTCGCCCAGCGGCTGAACGAGATGAGCCAGCCCTTCACCGCACCGTACGTGCCGCGCGGGACGAACCCGGCCACCGATGCGACGTTGACGATGCGGCCGCTCCCCCGCTCGAGCATGGCGGGCAGGGAGGCGTGCATCAGCCTCATCGCGGCTTCGACGTGCAGGCGGAGATGCCGCACCTCGAGGTCGACGGAGTTCTCTTCGAAGGCGAGATCGAGGCCGAAGCCGGCGTTGTTGACGAGCACGTCGACGCCCTCGGCCAGGCGCCTCTCGACCACGGCGAGCGCTTCGCCGTCGAGGAGGTCGGCGCCGAGCACCTCGACTTCGACGCCCCATCTCGCTCGCACATCGTCCGCGACCCGTTCCAGCGCCGCGCCGTCGCGGGCGACGAGGACCAGATCGGCACCGCGGGCGGCCAGCTGACGGGCGAACTCCGCGCCCAGGCCCGAGCTGGCGCCGGTGATGAGGGCGACGGCCACCTCAGCGCGTCCCTCGGCGATAGGTCTCGAAGCGATACCGGATGCCGCTTACGGAGGTGTGCCACCCCTCGACGGGATCGGCGGCCTCGAGCGTCCAGCCGTCGATCGAGGGGGCGAAAGTGTCGCCGTCCACCTCGACGTCGAGGCGTGTGAGTTCGAGGACGTCGGCGCGGTGGATCGCCTCGGCGTAGAGCCGGCCGCCCCCCATCACCCAGACGTCTTCGCCCTCTGCCCGCGCGAGAGCGTCATCGAGCGAGGATGCCCTCTCGGCGCCCTCGGCGGACCATCCCTCGGAGCCCGACACGACGAGATTCCGGCGCCCGGGGAGGGGGCGGAACCGCGGCGGGAGCGACTCCCATGTGCGCCGACCCATGATGACGTCGGACGACCCGGTCACCGCGCGGAAGTGCGCGAGGTCCTCGGGCACGTGCCAGGGCATCCCTCCGTCGGCGCCGATGACGCCTCCGTGCGCCTGCGCCCACACGAGGCCGACCGCGGTCATACCGCGACGGCTCCGCGGATCGCGGGGTGGTGCTGGTAGTCCTCGACGACGATGTCGTCGAACGAGTAGTCGAAGATCGACTCCGGCCGGCGGGCGAAGCGGAGCGTCGGGTAGGGGTATGGCTCGCGCGAGAGTTGCTCGCGGACCTGCTCTCGGTGGTTGTCGTAGACGTGGCAGTCGCCACCGGTCCAGACGAACTCGCCGGGCTCGAGGCCCGTCTGCTGCGCGACCATGAGCGTCAGGAGCGCGTACGAGGCGATGTTGAACGGCACGCCGAGGAACATGTCGGCGCTGCGCTGGTAGAGCTGGCACGACAGCTTCCCGTCGGCGACATAGAACTGGAACAGGGCGTGGCACGGTGCGAGCGCCATGTCCGGGATGTCGGCGGGGTTCCAGGCCGACACGATCAGCCGACGCGAGTCGGGGTCGCGACGGATCTGCTCCACGACCTGCGAGATCTGGTCGATCGTCCCGCCGTCGGCCGTGGGCCACGAGCGCCACTGGACACCGTAGACGGGCCCGAGCTCGCCATCGTCATCGGCCCACTCGTCCCAGATGGTGACGCCGTTGTCTTTCAACCACGACACGTTCGATTCGCCGCGCAGGAACCACAGCAGCTCGTACACGATCGACTTCAGGTGCACGCGCTTGGTCGTGATGAGCGGGAAGCCCTCGGCGAGGTCGAAGCGGATCTGACGCCCGAACACGCTCGTGGTGCCCGTCCCGGTGCGGTCGGACTTGTGCACGCCCGTTTCGAGAACGTCGCGGAGCAGGTCTTCGTAGGGCGTCGGAATGTCGGCGGTCACGGCCCTCACGATACCCGCGAAGCGGTCCCACCAGAACGTGGGAAGGGGGCTCGGTGCATGGCCGCGGGGAGCGCACCGCTGGGGAGGAGGCTCCGTCACGGGAGGACTCATCGGCCCTCGTCGCGCGCACGCGCATTAGCGTTGACCGTCGTGGACGTGACCTTCGCTCTTCTCGCGGTCGGCGCGCTGGTCGTGCTGACGACGCTCGTCGGTGTCGTGTTCCGCCGACGACAGGGGCGCGCACGGACAGTCGACTCGGCCGAGGCGGTCGATCCCGGCCTGCTCGGCGCGGACCGCCTGGGCCCGGAGGCGACCCTGGTGCAGTTCAGCACCGAGATCTGCTCGCGCTGCCCCGGGGTGCGCCGCATCCTCACGCAGGTCGCCGACTCCCGTGAGGGCGTCCACTACATCGACGTCGACCTGACCCATCGTCCCGATCTCGCTCAGCAGTTCCACGTCCTGCAAACCCCCACCACCCTCGTGCTCGATCGACGCGGAGCCATCCGCACCCGTTTCGGCGGGACTCTCGAACGCGCCGCGGTAGAGAACGAGTTGACCCGACTGCAGAAGGAGCCCACCCGTGCCTGACCCCTCGCGCATCGACGCCCGCGGCCCGCGCTTCGCGGCATCCATCACCGCCGCCCTGCTCCTGGTGGCGACGGCACTCGCCCTGGTCGGTGTCTCGACGCGGCGCGGGGATCTCGGGTGGGTCGCCTACCAGCCCGCGGCCGATGCCACCTTCCGCCCCGACGCCTGGACCGTTCAACAGGTCTCGTTCCAGGACCGCGTCGCCGACCCCGGCTTCGTTCTGCTGCTTGTCATCGCGCTGCTGTTCGTGTGGGGGGTCGCCTGGCCCCGCACGGCGCCCTGGGGCGTCCTGTATCGCCGGCTGGTGCAGCCACGGCTCGCGCCGCCGACCGAGTTCGAGGACCCCCGTCCGCCCCGCTTCGCCCAGGGCGTGGGGCTGTTCGTCACCGCCGCGGGGCTGCTCCTGCACCTCGTCGGAGTGCCGTGGGCGCTGCCGATCGCGGCGGCGATGGCGTTCGTCGCAGCGTTCCTCAACGCCGTCTTCGGGCTGTGCCTCGGATGCCAGCTCTACCTCTTGCTGCAGCGCGCGGGACTCATCGGTCGCCGCGGTCCCGCCGCAGCCTGAGCGTCTTCGAGCAGAGCCCTGTCAAGACCCGCCCGGCGGCCGACGCTCTCACTAGGCTGGCCGCGTCGCGGTCGCCCCTGACCGCGCCGAGACAACGGAGGTTCCCCATGGCCGTCACGAGCGAAGCCACCACCGCCTGGAAGGGCAGCCTGTTCGAGGGATCGGGTGAGGTCACCTTCACCTCGTCTGGAATCGGCACGTTCGACGTGAACTGGAAGGCGCGCAGCGAAGGATCGGGCTCGGTCACCACGCCCGAAGAGCTGCTCGCGGGTGCGCACTCGTCGTGCTTCAGCATGGCGCTGTCGAACGCACTGGCCGAGAACGGCACCCCGCCCGAGTCGGTCGACGCCACGGCGTCGATCACCTTCAAGCCCGGCACCGGCATCACCGGCAGCCACCTCAACGTCAACGCCGTCGTCCCCGGACTCGACGACGAGACGTTCCAGAAGATCGCCGCCGACGCGAAGGCCAACTGCCCCGTGTCGCAGGCGCTCACCGGCATCGACATCACCCTCGAGGCGACGCTTGCCTGAGACTCCGGCCCGACGCGTCGTCCTCGCCGGCGCGTCGGGCCTCATCGGCTCGGCGCTGCTCGACTCGCTGCGCGGCGACGGCGTCGAGGTCACCTCGCTCGTGCGCCACGAGCCGACGGCGCCCCACGAGGTGCAGTGGCTGCAGGACGCCGCACCCCTCGACCCCGACGTGCTCGCCGGGGCCGACGCGGTGGTGTGTCTGAACGGGGCGTCCATCGGGCACTTCCCCTGGACGGCCTCGTACAAGAGCACCCTGCTGTGGTCGCGCATCACGCCGACCCGTACGCTGGCCGCGGCCGTGCGCGCGCTCGGTGCCGACGCCCCCGCACTCGTGAACGCCAGCGCCACCGGCTTCTACGGATCGCAGCCGGGAGCCGTGCTGACCGAGACCTCGAAGCGCGGCTCCGGTCTGCTGGCCGACATCTGCGTCGACTGGGAGCACGCCGCCCGCGCCGCCGGCGACTCGGCCCGCGTGGCGATGCTGCGCACCGCTCCCGTCGTGCACGAGCAGGGCGTGCTCAAGCCCCTGCTGCTTCTGACCAAGCTCGGCATCTCGGGCCCCATCGGGCGCGGGACCCAGGTCTGGCCCTGGATCTCGCTCGACGACGAGGTACGGGCCATCCGCCACGTCATCGACGCCGACGTGTCGGGACCGGTCAACCTCACCGGGCCGGTGCGCGCGACGGCGAACGACCTCGGGTTCGCTCTGGCTCGCCGCATGAACCGTCCCTACCTCGTACGCGCGCCGATCTGGGGCGTCAAGCTCGCCCTCGGGTCCGACGCGACGCAGGCCCTGCTCACCTCGGATGCCGACGTTCGTCCCGCCGTCCTCGAAGACAGCGGATTCGTGTTCACGCATCGCACGGTCGAAGAGGCCGTCGCCTCGGCCGTTCCCGCGCGCGACGCGGCCTGAACGCGCGGGGACGACCGACGCCACGCCGGTCGCCCCCGCGGCGCTGGCTCGTGTTCAGGCCGTCCGGCGCTCCGCCGTCTCCAGGCGGATCGCCGTGCGGATCGCGTCTCGCGCGCGACGACGATCTCCCGCCGCGTCGTACGCGAGCCCCAATCGGTAGCGAGCGCGCCAATCGCCGGGGTGCTCCTCGACGTCGGCGCGGTAGCGCGGAAACAGCGCGTCGCCGTCCTCGCGCTCGATGCGGCCGCTGGGACGTACGGGAAGGTCTTCGTCGGGCAGCCCGCCCTCGGCCTCCAGTCGCTCGCCCAATCGCTGTGCACGCACGCCGAACCACAGCTCCCGACCGATCGCCCAGATGGCCAGGGCCGGAAGGACGAGCAGCGCCACGCCCATCACGACGCCGACGGTTTCGCCGCTCGAGAGCAGCACGATGGCCCGCTGCCCCGCCAGCACGACGTACATCAGCAGAAGCACCGTCATGACGGCGACCGCGATGCGGACTCTCATGCGCTGGTGACGCCCGCCACCTGGCCCGACACGTCGCCGTCGGCGATGGGGGCCTCGGGCGGCAGGGGTCGCACGCGTACCCCGATGTCGATGAAGCTGTCGAGGCCCACGTGCACCCCGCGCGCGTCGCGGGCGGCGGCGAGGGCGATCCGGATGCCGGGAGCGTACGCCCTGGCCGGCTCGATCGTGTCGTGGACGACGGTGAGCGACTCCCCCGCACCCGAGAGAATCGTCTCCTGCCGAGCGACGACGCCCGGACGGCGGAGCGAGTGGATGGGGACCGATGCGACACGCTGGCCACGGGCTCGCTGATCGACGTGCGGCGATTCGACGGGTCCGACATCGGCCCGCGCCGCTGCGATCAGCTCGGCCGTGCGCACGGCGGTACCGCTGGGTGAGTCGATCTTGGTCTCGTGGTGCGCCTCGATGATCTCGATCGAGGGGAAGAACGGCGCCGCGGCCGCGGCGAGGGCACTGCCGATCACCGAGCCGAGGGAGAAGTTCGGGATGAAGACGGCGCCCGTGCCACTGGCATCCACGAGGGAACGGACCAAGGCGATGCGCTCGTTCGACCAGCCCGACGTGCCCACCAGCACATTGATGCCGCGTTCGACGGCCGCGCGGACGACGTCGATCGACACCGCGGGCGTGGTGGCGTCGACGACGAGGTCGGCTCCGTCGATCTCGCTGAGCGGAGAGGCCGAGGTGAGCACCGCCGTCACCTCGTAGCCGTCCTCGGCGTCGACGACCGCGCGGATCACTCCGCCCAGCTTTCCGGTTCCCCCCACGATGGCCACACGCGTCGTCATGCGTCCAGCCTAGGCGCGAGCACCCGGCGTCGCGGCGTTATCCACAGACGCGCCGCGGACGAACTCAGACGGGAAGCGGGTCGACCAGGCCGGTGCGCAGCTCCACCGGCAGGTGCGCCAAGTCGTTGTGGGAGAGCAGCGTCCAGGGGCGCCCCTTCTTCTGCGCGATGACCGTCAGGCCGCAGTAGGCCTGGTTGATCGTCATCCAGCGCCAGTCGGGCGCCTGCAGAACCTCGCGAACGAACCACGAGATGACGAAGTTGTGCGTGATGACGAGCTCGTGCACCTCGCCGGCCTTGCGCGCGAGGAACTCGGCGGTGGCGTCGGCCATCTGGGCGCGACCGGCGTCGATCTCGGCCTCGCTCACCGAACCGAAGAAGGGCTCGAACACCGAGGGCGTCTCGGGCGTCATCCCGGTGGGGATGCAGTCGAACAGCAGCGCCGAGGACTCGGGCGTGACCGCGGGCAGGCGGTCGGCGACCGCGCGGGCGGTCTGCGCCGCGCGCTCGAGAGGCGAGTGCCAGACAGCGTCGAGAGGGAGGCCCGAGAGGCGGTCGGCCAGCAGAGCGGCCTGCCGCTGCCCTCTCGGAGACAGGGGGCCGTCGGTCAGACCGTGTTCGGCATCCTGGTGCTCGCCATGGCGCACCAGGTAGATGTAGTGCGTCACGTCAGCTCACTTCGTCGTCGATCTGCCGTCCCCCGGCCCTCTCGACAAGCCTACGTCACACCCCCGACACCGGGCCGGTCACTCCGCGGCTCGGGCGATATCCGACAGGTGCGCGCGGCTCAGGCGCACGCCCACGGCGCGCATGCACTCCACGACGTGGCGGGGGGCGAAAGCGTTGACGATCGGCGCCGTCACGATCTTCTGCGCGAGCAGCCAGGCGACGGCGACAGCGGCATCCGGGAGTCCGAGCTCTTCGCCCACCGCGTCGAGGGCACGCAGAACGCGCGAGCCACGACGGTTCAGGTGCGCCGCCACCTGCGTGCCGCGCACCGACTGCGAGGACTGGCCGCGGGTGCGCGTCTCGCCGGCGAGGAAGCCGTGGGCGAGCGGGTGCGAGGGGGTCACGGCCATGTTCTGGGCCGAGGCGATGAGGCGCACGTCGCCCTCGAACTCGGACCGGCGCAGCACGTTGTAGGGGACGTCGAGTACCGCGATGCGCGGGTACCCGGCGGAGGACAGGATGCGGGCCTCGACGAGCTGCGCGGCGGTATAGCCGTGCGCACCGATCGCGCGGACCTTGCCCGACTCCACGAGCCACTCGCTGGTGGCCAGGGTGTCCTCGAGCAGGGCTCGGTCGCCGCGGGCGGCGTCGAGCGAGAGCACGTCGATGCGGTCGGTGCCCAGGCGCGTGAGCGAGGCCTCGACGGCGCGAACGAGATTGACGGAGTCCAACCCCGGGTTGTCGGGGTGGCCGCCGATGCGGACCGTCAGCACCGTGTCGTCGCGCATGCGGCGGGTGCGGAGCCACTCGCCGATGATGAACTCGCTGCGACCGGCAGCGTAGCTGTCGGCCGTATGCAGCGCGTTGCCGCCGAGCTCGGCGTACGCGTCGAGGATCTCGTGGCTCGAGCGTGCGTCGACGTTCCAGCCGAACTCTCCCCCGCCGAGGAACAGGGGGAACACGTCGAACCCCGTCTCGCCGAGAGGCACGCGCACGTGAGAGCCGAGGCCGGGGCCCTGCAGGGTGATCGGCGACGAGGGGTGCGCAGCACGATCCCGACGCAGGCGCGGCGAGGCCGTCTCATCGACGCCCGAGCCGCTCATGGTGAGGTCCTCTCCCCGCGATGCCGGATGACGGTACGGAACCACCCGTATCACCACGCCCCCCGACGTACTACGAGGCTAGGCCTTCCCCGAGACCGGCCAGCCCATTGCCCCGCCGTGGCGATAAACATTGCGTAACGCTTGCGCGGCGATCGTCACACCCGCCCCACGGGCCACACGACGGATGCCCGCCCCGCGAGAGCGGGACGGGCATCCGGTGATCAGAGGATCAGCCTTCGGCGGGAGCCTCGGGACCCTGGCTCGCGGCGGCCGAGCTCTCCGTGTCGGCGGGCTCGGGCGTGGTGGCCTCCTCGTCGAGCACGGGCTCGAGCGACAGCTTGCCGCGGTCGTCGATCTTCGTGATGCGCACGAGGATCTTGCGACCGACCGAGAGCACGTCCTCGACGTTCTCGACGCGCTTGCCGCCGGCGAGCTTGCGGACCTCGCTGACGTGCAGCAGGCCGTCCTTGCCGGGAAGCAGCGAGACGAACGCGCCGAAGGTCGCGATCTTGACGACGGTTCCGAGGAACTGCTCGCCCACCTCGGGGTTGGTCGGGTTGGCGATGGCGTTCACCTGGGCACGGGCGGCCTCGGCCGAGGGGCCGTCGGTCGCGCCGATGTAGACGGTGCCGTCGTCCTCGATCGAGATCTGTGCGCCGGTCTCGTCCTGGATGGAGTTGATCGTCTTGCCCTTGGGCCCGATGAGCTCACCGATCTTGTCGACCGGGATCTGGACGCTGATGACGCGGGGCGCGGTGGGCGCCATCTCGTCGGGGGCGTCGATCGCCGAGTTCAGGACGTTGAGGATCGTCAGACGAGCCTCCTTGGCCTGGGTGAGCGCGGCCGCGAGCACCGACGACGGGATGCCGTCGAGCTTGGTGTCGAGCTGGATCGCGGTGATGAACTCGCTCGTTCCGGCGACCTTGAAGTCCATGTCGCCGAGAGCGTCTTCTGCGCCGAGGATGTCGGTCAGGGCGGCGTAGCGCGTCTGTCCGTCGACCTCGTCGGTGACCAGGCCCATGGCGATACCGGCGACGGGGGCGCGAAGGGGCACACCCGCGTTCAGCAGCGACAGGGTCGAGGCGCACACCGAGCCCATCGACGTCGAACCGTTGGAGCCGAGAGCCTCGGACACCTGACGGATCGCGTAGGGGAACTCCTCGCGGCTGGGGAGCACGGGAACGAGAGCACGCTCGGCCAGGAAGCCGTGGCCGATCTCGCGACGCTTCGGGCTGCCCACGCGACCGGTCTCACCGGTCGAGTACGGCGGGAAGTTGTAGTGGTGCAGGTAACGCTTGCTCGTGATGGGCGAGAGCGAGTCGATCTGCTGCTCCATCTTGAGCATGTTCAGCGTGGTGACGCCCAGGATCTGGGTCTCACCGCGCTGGAAGATCGCCGAACCGTGCACGCGCGGGATGACCTGCACCTCGGCGTCGAGCGGGCGGATGTCGGCGAGGCCACGGCCGTCCATGCGCACGCCCTCGGCGAGGATGCGACCGCGGACGATGGTCTTGGTGACCGACTTGTACGCGGCGTTGAACTCCAGGGTTGCGACGGCGGGCAGCTCGCCCGACTCGACGGCGGCGAGGAGCTGCTCCTTGACGGAGGTCTTGACCTCGTCGTCGGCGTTCTGACGCTCCTGCTTGTCGGCGATCTGGTAGACGGGCAGCAGACGGTCGTAGGCACGGCCGGCGACGAAGTCGTAGGTCTCCTGGCTGTATGCCGGGAAGACGGGGAAGGACTGGATCTCCTTGGCCGCGGTACGGGCGACCTCGTTCTGCGCGTCGACCAGCTGACGCAGGAAGGGCTTGGCAGCCTCGAGGCCCTCGGCCACGACCTGCTCGTTCGGCTTGGTCGCGCCGCCCTTGATCATGTTCCAGCTGCCCTCGGTGGCTTCGGCCTCCACCATCATGATGGCGACGTCGCCGTCGTCGAGCACGCGGCCGGCGACGATGAGGTCGAAGACGGCGTCTTCGAGCTGCGTGACGGTCGGGAAAGCGACCCACTGGTCGGCGTTCTCGCCCTGGCCGGGGATGAGCGCGAGACGCACACCGGCGATGGGACCCGAGAACGGCAGACCCGAGATCTGGGTCGACAGCGAGGCGGCGTTGATCGCGAGGGCGTCGTAGAACTCCCCGGGAGCGATCGAGAGCACGGTGACGACGATCTGGACCTCGTTGCGGAGGCCGTCGACGAACGACGGGCGCAGCGGCCGGTCGATGAGGCGGCACACGAGGATGGCCTCGGTCGAGGGGCGACCCTCGCGGCGGAAGAACGAGCCGGGGATCTTGCCGGCGGCGTAAGAGCGCTCTTCGACGTCGACGGTCAGCGGGAAGAAGTCGAATCCTTCACGCGGGTGCTTGCCGGCGCTGGTGGCCGACAGGAGCATCGTCTCTTCGTCGAGGTAGGCGGCGACAGCGCCCTGAGCCTGCTGAGCGAGGCGTCCGGTCTCGAACCGGACGGTACGGGTGCCGAAACGGCCGTTGTCGAGAACGGCTTCAGCGGCGGTGATTTCTGGACCTTCCAAGAGGTCCCTCCTTCTTTGTTTAGGCTCGCCGCCCCGTGTGGGCGACGAGCTGACATGCGAAGGAGCAGGAACAGGCAGAAAGGGCGCGCCGACGAATCGGCCCGGAAATCCCGGCGACTGGCCACCAGTAGACGACCACCCGGCGATCCGACGGGGAGTCCACCACAGGGGACCAGCGTCTGCCGGCCTGCTCCGTGAGCTCATATGTAGTTGAGCCGATGCCGAGGCGGCATCCTTCCCCACCCTATCAGCGACCACCGTTCGGGGGTGGGCAGCACACGGGATCGTGCTCTAGCGTGACCTCATGGGCCTCATTCGTCGCATGAGTCACACGCTTCTCGCGTGCGTCGTCGTCGGCGCGGCCCTCGTGCCCTCTCCCGCCTCGGCGGGCGTCCGCACCGGCCATGCCCTCGCCGTCGTCGACGACAGCGCCGTGGCCCAGGTGAAGCAGGAATTGGATGCCGCGGAGGCCGATGCCGCAGCCGCGTCGCACCGTGCCCTCGATGCGTCGGCCGTCGCCGAGCAGACGCGCCTCCAGGCGGAACGGACCGCGGCGCGCGCGGCGGAGCTGACCGCGCAGAGCGCCTCGGCCGATGCCGCGGAGACCTCCAGCGCCGCCGCCGCGGGAGCGAGTGCCGCGCGGTTGTACCGAACCGTGGGCAGTGGCCCCCTCGTGGCGCAGCTCCTGACGGACGCCGATCCCGATTCGCTGCTCGAGCGGCTCGGCATCCTGGATCGTGTGTCCGAGGTCACGGCACGCACCGCGGGCCGGGCCCGCAGCGCGGCCGACGTCGCCACCTCTCTGCGCGAGCAAGCGGAGCAGGCCCGGGACGAAGCCGCGCGCCTGGCCGACGACGCGCGGACCACCGCCGCGACCGCGCAGAGCGACGCCGAGGCCGAGGCCGAGACCGTGCGGGCGGCGCAGGCACGCCTTGATGATCTGTACGCCCAGCTCGCGGCGTTGCGGGCGACCACCGCCGCTCAGGAACGCGCGGCGCGCGAGCAGGAGAAGGTGCAACGCGACGCGCAGCAGCCCGGCGGGTCGGCGGGAGGACCGGTGGCGGCATCCGGCGGCGGATCGGGCTCCGGCGGCGGGTCGACGGGTGGGTCCGGCGGGTCGAGCTCGTCCGGCGGGTCGAGCTCGTCCGGCGGCTCGGGCTCCGGCGGGTCGGGCTCGAGCGGCGGGTCGGGCTCCGGCGGCTCGAGCCCGGGCGGCGGGTCCGGCGGCGGGTCGACCGCCCCGGCGGGGCCGGTCATGAGCCCCGGCGAAGCGCGCTCCGCGGCCCGCGGCGCGATCGGTCGCTACGGCTGGGGCGACGACCAGTTCTCGTGCCTCGTCTCGCTGTGGAACCGCGAGTCGAGCTGGCGGGTCGACGCCTACAACAGCGGCAGCGGCGCCTACGGCATCCCCCAGGCGCTCCCCGGCGACAAGATGGCCACCTTCGGCCTCGACTGGCGCACGAACGCGAACACCCAGATCTCCTGGGGCCTGTCGTACATCAGCTCGCGATACGGATCCCCCTGCGGGGCGTGGGATCACTCTCAGCGCACCGGCTGGTACTGACGATCCGGGTCGAGCCCGCGCGAAACGCGAGAGAGCACACCAGCTCAGCGCGCATCGTCGTGCGACGTCGAGCCGATCGTGAGATCCCGAACGGAGGGCTCACACCGCGTCGGCGCGCTGGCGATCGCCGCGGGTCGGCAGCTCGACGAGGCCGGTGTGCTTGGCGACGATCCCGTCTCCCGCGGTGCGCCCGCGCAGGCGCCGCCACACCCACGGCAGCGCGTCGCGTGTAAGCCAGGTCCCTCGCGACCGCTCGGCGTCGTCGGCGTGCAGAGCCTCGTCGAGTCCGAGCAGCGCTCGCGCATCCGGCACGCCCAGCGCCTCCGCCGCCCGGTAGGCGACGAGGCGGTGCCCGGCCGAGCTGAGGTGCACGAGGTCGTCGGCCCACATCGACGCCTCACCGATCTCGCCCACCGCCTCGAGATCGAGCAGGATGGCGCCCTGCTCGGCCGCGATGCGGCGCACGTGCACGTTGTACGCGGCGAAACGCCGGGCGAAGATGCGCGCCGCGGGCCGGCGCGGGAGGAACGTCGTGACCAGCAGAACGTCGGCGCCGCTGCGGCGGACCGCCCGCACCGCCGACTCGACCTCGGCCACCAGGGCCGGCAGCACCGGGGCGGGGCCGACGAGGTCGTTCGCCCCGATGAGGATCGACACGAGATCGGGTTTCAGCTCGAGCGCGGCAGGGATCTGCTCGTCGATGAGGTGTCGCACCCGCCGGCTGCGCACGGCGAGGTTCGCGTAGCGGAACGGCCCCTGATCCGTGGTGCCCGCGAGCAGCTCGGCGAGGCGATCCGCCCACCCGCGGAACTGCCCCGACGGCATGCGCGACGCGTCGCACAGACCCTCCGTGAGCGAATCGCCCAGGGCCACGAAGCGCGTCCACCGCCCTCGGGTTCGGGATGCCGTCATGCCCGCCGGTCGTGGGCTCGTACGCCGCAGCAGACTGTCGTCGACGCGGCGCAGAGCCACGGCGTCGCGGTAGTGCTCGATCAGTGCCCCGGTCAGGGCCGACCATGTCCGCCCCTCGACCGAGTCGCGCGCCGCACGGGCGAAGGCGCGGCGCTTCGACTCGTCACCGATGAGGTCCGCGACCCGGGTGCGCAGATCGTCGAGGTCGCCGGGCTTGTACAACCACCCGTCCACGCTCGAGCGCACGAGATCCAGCGGCCCGCCCACGCCGGTGGCGACCACCGGGACACCGCTCGAGAGCGCCTCCTGGATCGTCTGGCCGAACGTCTCGCTCTCCCCCGGATGCACGAACACGTCGAAGCCCGCGAGGGTCGATGCGAGCTCGGCGCCATCCAGGTGGCCCGTGAACACGGCATCCGGTATCGCCCGCTGCAGCGCCGGACGCGACGGTCCGTCCCCCACGATCACCAGGCGCGTATCGGGCAGGTCGGCGAGGGCACGCAGGTCGTCGACCTGCTTCTCGGGGGCGAGACGCCCGACGTAGCCGATGATGCGCTCGCCGTTCGGCGCGATCCGCGCTCGCCACGCGTCGTCGCGGTGCTCGGGGGCGAAGCGCACGGCATCCACTCCCCTGCCCCACCGGCGGATGCGGTCGACGCCCAGCTCTTCGAGCTGACGGGTCGAGGCCGACGACGGGGCGAGCGTCAGGGTCGCGCGGCGGTGCAGGCGCGCGACGTGGCCCGCGACGAGGGCCGTGGCGTGCGGGAGGCCGTACTTCTGGGAGTAGGCGACGACGTCGGTCTGATAGACGGCGACCGAGGGGATCTTGAGCGCGTCGGCGGCGGCGAGCCCCTGCCAGCCCAGCACGAAGGGGGATGCCAGATGCACGACGTCGGGATCGAAGTCGCGCAGCAGCGCGCCCAGGCGCGCCGCTCGGGCGAACACCACGCGCACCTCGGGATAAGACGGCAGCGGCACCGAGCGCAGCAGCTCGGTGCGGGCTCCGTGCAGGTCGGCGGTGACGTCGCCGGACTTGGGGGCGATGACCAGCGTCTCGTGCCCCGCCTCGGCGAGATGGCGCAGAACGTGGAGAACGGAACCGGTGACCCCGTTCATGTGCGGCAGGAAGGATTCGGCCAGCAGCGCGACTCTCACGTGACCAGGGTGGAGCGCATCCGCCTCCCGTGGGAGCGCGGAGGGGCCGACGTTCGCGATGTTCACCGGATGCTCCGCTCGGCGTCACCACCGCGTCGGCGGGGCGTCTCGATCGGCGGCGGAGAGTGACGGGATGGACGGAGTCGACGCCTGGCTGCAGGCGATCGCGGCGAGCCCCTGGGCTCTGCTCGGCATGGCCGCCCTCGTGTTCGCCGACGCGTTCCTGGTCGTCGTGCCGGGAGAGGCTGCGGTGACGGCATTCGGGGCGCTGGCCGTGTCGCACGGGACGCCGCCGTTGGCCGGGGTCATCGTCGTCGCGGGGCTCGCCGCCTTCGCGGGAGACGCCTGTTGCTACCTCGTGGGGCGCACCGTCGGCGTCGAACGCTGGGCGTGGATGCGCGGACCCCGCGTGCGCGCGGCGCTCGAGTGGGCCCGGGCGCGCCTCGAGCGCAACGCCGCCGTGGTGCTGTTCACGGCGCGCTTCGTGCCCTTCGCCCGGCTCGCCGTCAACCTTGCTGCGGGCGCCGCGCGGGTGAATCCGGTGCGCTACCTCGGCGTCGCGGCGCTGGCGGCCCTGGCGTGGGCGGCGTACCAGGCGGTGGTCGGCGCGGTCGTGGCCGCGGTCGTCCCGGGCGGACCGGTGGTCGCGGTGGTCGTGTCGATCATCGTGGCGGTCGGGATCGGCGTGGGCATCGATCTCGTGCTGGCGCGGCGAGCGCGACGCCGGTCGAGCGTGGAAGCGTGACGGCCGCGCCGGTGGGCACGGATGCTCGGCGGGCGGACGGACCGGGACGAGGGAGACTCGCCCCACCCCGAACCCCTCGGCGTTCAGTCCGAGGAGACCGTGACGCCCGCGGCACGGAACGGGGCGAGCGTGCGTTCCAGCGGCGCCCACCCCCGCGGATCGAGCGGCACGAACACGGTGCGCGCGGCGCGCGCCGTCGCGCGATCGAGCTGGGCACGAAGATCGGCCGTCGCGGTCGACGGGTCTGCGCGCCCGACGAGGTCGACCGTCGCTTGACCATCGCTGACGATCACGAGGCGGCAGCGCTCGCGCGGCGCGTCTCCGAACTGCTCCAGAGCGCATCTGACGGCATCCGCGAGGGGCGTGCCGCCACCGCCCTGGGCGCTCGCGCGCTGAAGGGTCGCACGAGCGCGGGACGTGCGGGCGGTGCGCTGCTGCACCACACGCGAGAAGGATCCGGCCGCGAGCACGATGCTCACATCGCCCCGGTCCCGGTACACGTGCGCGAGGGCGGCGTCCGCGACGCGGCGCGCGTGCGCGACTCCGGCCGTTCCCATCGACGATGAGCCGTCGACCACGATCACCGTGTGCGATGCCGTGGGCTCGTTTCGCAGACGCCCGCGCAGGTCGTCGCGAGCGAGGGCGAGCTCACCCGTCGCGCCGGTCGTCGCGTGCCGGCGCAGAGCGCGTTGCAGCGTGGGGAGGATCGCGATGCGCCCGCCCGCCCTCTCCGGGGCGACGATGCGACCGGGCCGGCCCCGACCGCTACCTGCCCGCATCGCACCGCGACGGGCGCTCCGCCCCGCCCGCACCGTCGCTCGAACGACGGTGTCGCTCCGGGTGGGGTCGGCGAGCGCGACGGCACGGGCGGAGGGGCTCTCGCCGGGATCGTGGGTCGCCACACCGGCTTCGGGCGCCCCGTCGGCCGATGTCGTGGCCGGCGCGGCGTCGGACGTCGGGGCACGCGGGTCGCCCGCCTCGCGGGGGCTCTCCCCGCCGTCATCGGCCGAGGGCTCCGCGGCGCAGACCTGCTCCGCCGCCTCGTCGGTCGCCGGACCCGCGTCCGCCGACGTGTCCTCTCCCCCACTGCCGGCCTCGGGCGCGGCGGCTTCACCCCCATCCGCGGACTGCTCCTCGCCCCCGCTCCCTTCCACCGCCGTCTCGTCCTCGCCGTCAGCGCTGTCGTCCCCCTCCGCGCCCACCGCCCACTCACCGGGCGGCTCAGCGGCATCCGTCCCGTTCGGCACCTCGTCCGATGCGCCATCCGTCCCTTCGACGTCGCCGTCGCCGCTCGCCCGCACCGCCCGCCCGTGGGGGACGGCGATCATCGCGCGCACGAGGGCGACGGGGTCACCTTTCCATCCCTCCGAGACGAGGGTGGATGCCAGGACGCAGGCCGCGACGTCGATCGCTCCGTCGTGCACACCGTGCGTCGCCAGCACCCTGACGACACGACGCCACAGTCCCGCTTCATCCTCGCCCGCCGGCCTCCGCCCCGGTGCCACCCGTCCACCCACGTCGACGACGACGGTGCAGAGGCGGCGCACCGTGCCGGGCAGCGTCGTCCCCTCGGGGAACAGCGCGAGGACCCGGGCGGTCTTAGGGGGCGGCTCGTCCGCATCCGCTCGCCGAACGACCCGGGAGGCCTGCGGCCGCAGAGAGCGGAACACCTGCTCGGCGCGCTGGGCGTCACCCGTCAGCGCGAGACCGAACGGGGCACCGGAGCGCCACGCCTCGATCACCGCGTGAGCAGCGGGCGCGAGGAAGGTGTCCCCCGCGATCTCCGCTCGGAGCTCTGCCACCGCACCGTGGGCACGCGAGCCGGTCGCGGCGACGGGGCGACCGGGCGGTACGACGTGCCTCTCAGGCAACGCGCCGCCCCAGCACCGCGGTCGCGGCGACCCGCACGCGGGCGGCGGCGACCGATACCGGCTCGAGGGCGGTGCGCGGCGTGCGGTGCTGCAGAGCGGGAACCGCCACGGCGGCGAGGTCGTGGACGGTGACCGCGGGGCGTCCCGCGAGCGCCGCGGCCGCCCGGGCGGCTCGCACGAGGACGAGCTCCGCGCGGTGCCCCACCGCTCCCGCGTCGACGCAGAGGCGGACGGCGGCCTCGAGCAGGTCGTCTTCGAGGTCGACGTCGGCGCACCGGTCACGAGCGAGGCGGATCCGCGCGGCGAGGCGTTCCTCCCGCTCGGCCCACTCCGCGAGGAACCCGTGCGGATCGCGCTCGAACGCCAAGCGTCGGCGCACGATCTCCCACCTCTGCTCGACGTCGCGGATCGTCACGACCGGCGTCGACAGTCCGAAGCGGTCCTCCAACTGGGGGCGCAGCTCACCCTCTTCGGGATTGCCGCTGCCCACGAGCACGAACCGCGCGGGGTGCGTGTGACTCATACCGTCGCGCTCGACGGTGTTCACCCCCGAGGCGGCGACGTCGAGCAGCAGGTCGACGAGGTAGTCGTCGAGCAGGTTGACCTCGTCGATGTACAGGATGCCGCCGTGCGCCGCCGCGAGCAGGCCCGGTGCGTAGGCGACCTCACCGCGGAGCGCCCGGTCGATGTCGAGCGATCCGAGCACGCGGTCTTCGCTCGCGCCGAGCGGCAGATCGACGACCGGCATGTCGAGATCCTCACACGCGAGCAGCTGAGCGAGCCCGCGCACGGTCGTCGACTTCCCCGTTCCGCGGTCGCCCAGCGCCAGCACGCCTCCCACTGCCGGATCGACGGCGCACAGCGTGAGAGCGTGTCGCAGATCGTCCTGACCGACGACGGCGGTGAAAGGGAAGACGGGTGAGGTCATGGCATCCATCATATTGAGAATGTTTCTCAATAAGTGGAACCTCGCGCCTCACACCAATGCGAGCGTGCGCTCCGCGGCGCTGACGAGCGCCCGCCCGTACGAGGGGCCGTGGCCCGCCGCGTGCACCGCGAGCGGATGCAGCTGATGGAGCGGCACACGGGCTCGCCATCCCTCCCGCAGGGGGTGTGCGTTGTCGTACGCGGCGAGGATGTCGTCGAGGAACGGGCACCCGAACAGCTCCAGCATCGCGAGGTCGGTCTCGCGATGCCCGCCGTGCGCCGCGGGGTCGATGAGCACCACGCCCTCCGCAGCCCAGAGCACGTTGCCCGCCCACAGGTCGCCATGCAGGCGGGCAGGCGGCTCGTCGTCGTCGAAGGCGCCGTCGGCGATCAGGCCGCACGCCCGTCGGACGACCTCGGCACCGGATGCCGACAGGTTGCCCGCCGCGACCGCGATGGGCACGAACGGCTCCACGCGCTGAGCCGCGTAGAACGCGCCCCACGCGGATTCGGGACGCGCCTCTTGCGAGCGCCGACCGATGAAGATGTCCCCCTCCCATCCGGGCGGCGGTGAGCCGAAGGCATCGGCCCCGGCCGCATGGGTCGCGGCAAGCGCCGCCCCGAAGTCCGCCGCGGCCGCGCGAGTCGGCGCGGCCTCCGCGATGCGCTCGAGAGCGATCCGGTCCTCGCCGACGGCGATGACCCGCGCGATGCGCGCTCCCCCGGCCGCCTCGAGCCATCGCAGCCCCGCAGCTTCCGCGGCGAAGAATCCGGCGGGCGCGTCGACGCGGGTCTTCACGAGCTGTTCCATCGCCCCAGTCTGTCGCGATGTCGGAGGTCACCGGCACGATGGAGGCATGAGCGACGGCTACGACCCGGACTTCCTCGGCATCCCCCTCCCGCTTCCCGCGCCCGCCGCGGCGACCACGCGGCTCTACTATCCGAGATTCTCGGTGCTGCTCGACGAACGGCGCCGATTCGCGGCGGTCACCGGCGTCGTGATCGACGGCGCGACCCTGCGCGAGCAACCGCGGACGGGCGAGTGGCGTCTCGACCCGCGCGTGCCCGACGACGCGCAGGCAGGGCCCGAGGTCTACAGCAGCAACGACCTCGACCGCGGTCACCTGGTGCGCCGCCGCGACCCCGGCTGGGGCTCCGCGGCCGAAGCTCGGGATGCCACCGAGGCCACGTTCTTCTACACGAACGCCGCCCCGCAAGCGGCCGGGTTCAACCAGTCGAAAGCACTGTGGCTCGGGCTCGAAGACCACGTCCTGGCCTACGCCGAGACCACCGATCAGCGGCTGGCGGTGTTCACGGCACCGGTGCTCGACGACGACGATCCACCGTACCGCGGCATCCGGGTGCCACTGCGGTTCTGGAAGATCGCGGCGTGGCGGCAGGGCGAGACGCTGGCCGCGGCCGGATTCGTGCTCGATCAGACCTCGCTCGTCGACACACGCCAGGGGCTGACGGTGCCGCCGCTCGGCGCGTTCCGCACGTTCCAGGCGCCGATCGCCGACATCGCGGCGGAGGCGGGCGTCGACGTCGGCGCCCTGGCCGCGGCCGACACGTTCGTCCGGCGCGGGCTGCGGCCGGTCGCGGCGCGGGAGTTGCGGAGCGTGCAGGAGATCGAGCTGTGAGGTCCGCGGTCGTCAGCCCACCCGCTCCGCGTGCAGCAACGTGTCGATCGCGGCGGAGCCGTGTCCGCCACGCAGCTCGGCATCCGCGGTCGTCCGGGTGATCCGCTCGCAGCGCTCGATGCGGAACCGGTCGTCGAGCGCACCGCGCAGCAGCTCCGGGGTGTACAGGATCGCGGGGTCAGACGGACCGTGACCACCCGCCGCGATGTTCTCGACGTCGTGGCCAATCACGACGAGCGTTCCCCCGGGCGCGACCCATTCCGCGATCCGCGCGACCGCGGCCGCGCTGTCGGGCAGGTGCAGATAGCACGAGACGACGAGGCCGACCGGTGCCGGCGGCTCCCACTCGTGCACGTCGGCGTGGGTCCAGGTGACGGCGTCACCGCCGGGTCGAACCGCGGCGAGCGCGAGCCCCGCCGCCGAGAAGTCGATCCCGATGCAGCCCCAACCGCGGGCGGCGAGCCAGACGGCGGTACGTCCGTCGCCCGTCGCGACGTCGATGGCCGGTCCGGGACGAAGCGCGGAGACGATCTCGCGCACCACGGCGGGAGGCTCTGCGGCCCACACACCCCCGGCGGAAGCCCGGTATCGCTCGTCCCACTGCGTGGCATCCATTCGGGCTCCCTCTCCTCGACCCACCCTAGGCCGCGCGCGTCGCCCACCCGCGCCGGCCCAGCGCTCGGCACAACCTCAGCGATTCGCACATCCTCAGCCCCGACATCGCGATCGCGGCGGAGGATACGCAGATCACTGAGACAGTGCCTCCGACGCGGCGCCCGAGCCGCACGCACGACGGAGGATACGCAGATCTCTGAGACAGTGCCCCCGACGCGGCGCCCACGCCGCACGCACGACGGAGGATACGCAGATCACCGAGACAGTGCCCCCGACGCGGCGCCCACGCCGCACGCACGACGGAGGATACGCAGATCACCGAGAC